>BNJS01001293.1_pt1 | contig 93288 bp, 114 predicted proteins | sample 8540461 | NCBI WGS metagenome assembly BNJS01 (sample SAMD00202454, study PRJDB9452) | human saliva metagenome | isolation source: human saliva | place: Japan | reverse complement strand
CTTTTCCCTTTGTCAAGGTGGTTTCTTCTTTTTTTTCTTAACATTTACTTAATTAAAAATTAACGATTGTTCGACTTTTAAACACTGATTTTTTTGAAAGTTTTTTTCAATTATTTCCCAAAAAAATAGAAAAGAAAAAAAGCAGGTAAAAATATTCTTCTATCCTACCTACTTCTTTCTATAAACTTTTTATCATTATTTTCTTAATAATGCAATATTAAGTTCTAATAATTGTTCTAAGTCTACTGGTGATGGAGCTTGAGTCATTGGATCTGCAGCTGCTGCTGTTTTAGGGAACGCAATAGTATCTCGTAAATTATCACGACCTGCAAGTAACATTACAAATCTATCTAATCCTAATGCACACCCTCCATGTGGTGGAACTCCATATTCAAAAGCATCTAATAAGAAACCAAATTGAGATTTCGCTTCTTCTTCACTAAATCCTAACGCTTTAAACATTGATGATTGAACGTCTTTATCGTAAATACGGATACTTCCTCCCCCAAGTTCATAGCCATTTAAGACTATATCATATGCTTGTGCATAAGCTTTTTCTGGAGCAGTTTCTAATAATTCCACATCTTCTATTTTCGGCATTGTAAATGGATGATGAGCCGCACTGTATTTTCCACGTTCTTCATCATATTCTAATAAAGGCCAATTCACAACCCATAGGTAATTATATTTATCTTTATCAATTAAATCTAAATCTGCTGCAAGTTTTTGACGTAATGCCCCTAAAGATGCGTAACATACTTTTTTGCTATCTGCTGCAAATAGAATAATATCTCCTACCTCAGCATCAACACGTGCGACTAATTCTTGAGCGACTTCGTCAGTAAAGAATTTTGCAATCGCTCCATTTAATCCCTCTTCTGTTACTTTCACCCAAGCTAATCCTTTAGCGCCATAGTTAGCTACATATTTACCTAATGCATCTATATCTTTTCGTGAATACTGTTCAGCACATCCTTTTGCAACAATACACTTAACAGCTCCGCCTTGCTCAACCGCATTAGAGAATACTTTGAAGTCTAAGTTTTTAACTAAATCACTAACATCTTTTAATTCCATTCCAAAACGAGTATCTGGTTTGTCACTACCGAATCTTTCCATAGCTTCTTCGTAGTCTAATCTTGGGAATGGTGTTACAACATCAATTCCTTTTACTTCTTTCATAACATGCGCAATAAGACCTTCAATCATAGTAAGAATTTCTTCTTGCGACATAAAACTCATTTCCATATCAATTTGAGTAAAGTCTGGTTGTCTATCAGCACGCAAATCTTCATCACGGAAACAACGAGCAACTTGATAGTATCTGTCAAATCCTGCTACCATTAATAATTGTTTAAATAATTGCGGCGATTGTGGTAAAGCGTAAAACTCGCCTGGATGAACCCTACTTGGTACAAGATAGTCACGCGCTCCTTCTGGAGTAGATTTTGTTAAAATAGGTGTTTCTACATCAACAAACATATTGTTATCTAAATAGTCTCTTGTTGCTTTAGTAATTTTTGAACGTAAGTGTAATACTTCAGCAAGTTCCGTTCTTCTTAAATCTAAATAACGATATTTTAGACGTAACTCTTCACTAGATAATGAAGCATCATCTAATACGAATGGTAGAGTTTTTGCTTTTTGATAATATTTCTAATTTATCAGCAATAATTTCTACTTTACCAGTTGCAATTTTATCATTTACTGTGTTTTCATTTCTTAATACAACTTCTCCTTCAATAGAAATAACAAATTCATTTCTTAGTGTAGAAGCAAGTTCATGTAATTCATTATTTTTTTCACCAGAAAAGACACATTGTACTACACCCATTCTATCTCTTACATCTATAAAAATTAAATTACCCAAGTCACGTCTTTTACTTACCCAACCTTTTACTACTACTTTCTTCCCAACATATTTTTCATCAATGCGCCCTGCATATTCTGTTCTTCCGTATGCACTCATTACTTTTCTCCTCTCAACTTTTCTTCTAAATATTTTATAATATTTTCTCTTTTCACAGTTTCTTGATTAAATGACTCCATATCTTTTACAACATATTCACCATTTTCTAATTCACTTTCACCTATTATTATAGAAAGTTTCGCTTTGTAACGATCAGCAATCTTCATCTGTGCTTTCATTTTCTTATCGAAATAATCATTTTGAGCTTTGTATCCTGCTAAACGTAAATCATTCGTAAGTTTTACCGCTGCATCTCCAGCTTTTTCCCCCATTGACACAACAAATAAATCAATTGTATCATCGATAGGAAGTGTGATGTTCTCACTCTCTAACGCAAGCAATAATCTTTCTATACTTAAAGCAAACCCGATACCTTTTTTATCTTCCGGTCCTTCTAGTAATTTTACTAAACCATTATATCGACCACCACCGCAAAGAGTTTTTAATTCTACTTCTGGGTTATCTATCATAATCTCAAATGCTGTATGAGTATAGTAATCCAGACCACGAACTAAATTATGATCTATTTCGTACTTGACACCTAGCGCATCTAAATGTCTAAGTACTTCTGCAAAATACGCTTTTGATTCTTCTCCTAAATACTCTAATAATCTTGGTGCTGTTTTTATAAGTTCATGCTCAGCGTCCACTTTACAATCCAATATTCTCATTGGATTTTTATAAAGACGATTGTTACAATCTTCATCGAACTCATGGATTCTAGGCTCAAAATGTTTAATCAATGCTTCATTATATGCTCTGCGCTCTTCTGGATTTCCAAGCGAATTAATACTCACTTTAATATTTTCAATTCCAAACATTTTATATATGTTATACGCTAAACTAATAACCTCTGCATCAATTTTGGGGCTTTCATCCCCTATAACTTCAACTCCATATTGAACGAATTGACGGTAGCGCCCTTTTTGTTTTCTTTCATATCTAAACATCGGTCCTAGATAGTATAACTTCTGTGGTTGAATTGTTTGTGCAAAAAGCTTATTTTCTATATAAGAACGAACTGTTCCCGCTGTTCCTTCTGGTCTCAAAGTTAAAGAACGATCACTTTTATCCATAAAAGTATACATTTCTTTTTGGACTATATCTGTTGTATCCCCAACACCTCTACTAAAAAGTTCAGTAGACTCAAACATAGGTGTTCTTATTTCTTCATAACAAAAATCACTACTTATTTTTCTTAATTTTTCTTCAATATATTGCCATTTTCTACTTTCCTCAGGCAAAATATCTTGAGTTCCTCTAGGCATTGATATTACCATATTAAAGCTCCTCTCATTACTTAATTACTTGTTCTATTAATGTACTCTAATATAAAAATCGCCCCTTATAGTCATTTGACTACATGGGACGATTGCTAATTTCGTGGTGCCACCCTAATTTATATCAGAATACTGATATCTCATTAAAATCTTTTTAAGTTTTGCAAAAAGTGTTTCTTTATCTCAATCATTTATATTTAATCTTTCAGCCAAAGGATTAAACTCTCTATAAATAAAAAAACATGAAATAATATCTTTTTTTACTTTATAATTGTCACAGTTTATTTAAATATATTATACCAAACTTACTATATTGTCAAGATATTACTAGATATTTTGTATACTATTATTTTTAAATTTTAAAAATGAAAACCCTCTATCTTGATTTTTTTATTATTAAACAGTATAAAAATAAGGAATACATAGACAGAAGAAAAGGAGCCTCAATATTATTGAAAAAAATTTATTTCTATTTTAATACCAATTTTATCAATATTTTTTTACTAGTAGGAGGAACATATTTCTACATCAATTATGGTAGTAAAAATATTAAAGAGGAACACTCAAGTATTTGGCATTAATAAATGATAATCATGATTTTACGGCCGGATTAAAAGGGTTAGAATCTCTTACTACAGAAAAAAAGCAAAAGAAACTTTTAAAAATATATCAATCAAGAAGTAGAAATTGCAAGCGATTTGAAAAAAACATTGATGATCAACTTAAAAAAATACTGATATAGATTTTTGCCAAAGACTTACTTGAGGAAGCAAAAAAATTAGATACCAATAAAGTTTTTTTGACAAAAGCCATTTCATATTTTAAACACTAATATAGAAAAACTATAATAAAGCTAAAAAATGAAATTGAAGAATTAGATGAAACAGCGAATAATTTAGATGAACAAATAGAAAAAAATTGTCAACAAATATCATTTTGATTATAGTAATATTCGTGATGCTTTACTTGACTTAAATAACAAAAATAAAGCTGCACATACTCGCGATGGCAAAAAGAAAAATACGAACACAAAAAATAAAGATGATTCTAGTACTAAAAAAACCTCTTCAAAACCTAATACTCAAATTCATCCACGTATTGTAGGTCAACAAGTGCCAGAAACATACAATACTATTAGATTTACTCAAGAGGGCAGTACAAGTCGAAATATTATAGAAAACGAATTAAAAGGTGACATAGCAAACTTCACTAATGAACAAATAGACGAAGCTATTGCGAGATACAACGCAAAAAATAATGGTTAGCAAATTTGCTAACCATTATTTTTTATTTTTCTACAGCAATTACTTCTATTTCTATATTACCGTTTAATGGTAAAGCTGCAACCTGAAAAGCTGATCTAGCTGGCAATACATCATTAAATTGCTCAGCGTATATTTTATTAACTTCAACAAAGTCAGAAATATCTTTTAATAAGACTAATGTTTTTACAACATGATTCATCGAACTTCCTGCTTCTTCCAATACCGCTTGAATATTTTTAAATACTTGTTTAGCTTCTTCTAAAACCCCACCCTCTACTAATTTCCAGTTTCAGGGTTAATTCCTAGTTGTCCAGAACAAAAAATAAGTTCTCCCACTTTATTAGCTTGAACATATGGTCCTATAGCCTTAGGTGCTTTTTCTGTATTTATTTTTTTAATTTTCATTTTAATATTCTCCTTTTATTATTACCTTAATTTATTTTATCACATTAAGCGCTTTATAAATAACTATATAGCTTTATATTAGAATTAAAAATTATTTTACTTACAAAAGGGCTGTATAATAAATCCGGAGCATGTTTTTTCTATGCCCCGGATTTATTATACAGCCAATATAAAAAGAAACCCTATCTAATTAATAGGGTTTCTTAATATCTCTATTTAAAATTAAAGTACAACTACGTTAGCTGCTTGTGGTCCACGTGCACCATCTTCAACTTCAAATTCTACTTTATCGCCTTCTTTTTAAAGTTTTAAAACCATCTTTTTTTGAATACTAGAGAAGTGAACAAATACATCTTTTTCACCTTCTACTGCGATAAATCCAAATCCTTTTTCTTCGTTAAACCATTTTACTGTACCTTGTTTCATAAGTTACAATCTCCTTTTTATTTTAATTTATTATCAATAATCAATCGTATTCTTGCTGGCAAAGATAATAAATAAAATAAATGGGTCTTACTGTCGTTCACTTAAAAAAACTTAAAAATCTGTATTACAATTATTACTATATCTTTTTATTGACTTTAGTAATTATAACTTATATTACAAGTATAAGCAAATAAAAAGACTTTTTTTTATCTGTAAATCTTTAATCCTAATAATATTTAATCAGAAAAATTTATTAGATTATAAACCTCTTGAAATTATAAAAAACCCCTAAGGGCTTTTATAATTTTAAAATTCTTCATCTTCACTCGTGATATTATATTTCGATACTATTCCATCATTATCAAAATCATAAACATCTTCATTTTCTTCCATATCTTCCTCTTCTACAAGAGCATCAACTTCATCATGAACATCTTCTTGCTCATCTTCTCCTAATTCTTCTAACTCTTCATCATCAATTTCAAATTTTTGAACACTTGGTTCAACAAAACTTTTAATATCTTCTACAAATAAACTATCGCGAAGTTTCCAACTTCCATCTTCTACACATACAAAACGTCCATCTAAGTTTAAATCTGTATAAAAATACGCTGCTTGTGATGAAAATTCTTCTTCATCAACACCTCTTAGAGGCTTAATATAATCTAGAAAATCATAAATATTTAATTTTTCAATATTTTCTTCTACCATATATACATAGCATAAGTCAACTAATGACATTGCTTTTACTTGTTCTGTGCTTAATTCATTTAATTTTACCATCTATAAAATAATTCCCTTCATCAAAATATATCTACATTTTTTCCGGAGCTGAAACCCCGATTAATTCCAAAGCATTTCTTAAAGTTATTTTTACAGCTGTTATTAACGCTAAATAACTTTGTGTTTGTTCTGCATTCTCTGTTATAACTTTATTGTTATTGTAGAACTTATGGAATGCACTCGCTAAATTCTGCAAATAGTTGCATATTCTGTGCGGCTCATAATTAGTTGCCGCTTGCGCCACTATTTCTGGATAATAGGCCAATGTTTTTAGTAATTCTACTGAATATTCATCTGTTAACAACTCATAATCACATTTATCTAAATTATAATTTTCTTGTTCTGCTGCTTGGCGTAAAATTGAACAAATACGCGCATGAGCATATTGAACATAATATAGTGGATTATCACTTGATTGTTCCTTAGCCACAGCAAAATCAAAATCTAAGTGACTATCTGCACTTCTCATTACTAAGAAATATCTAGCTGCATCTGCTCCTACTTCATCAATTAGGTCACGAAGAGTAATAGCCTTACCTGTTCTCTTACTCATCTTAACTACTTCACCATTATTTAAAAGTTGTACCATTTGCATAATAAGAACTTCTAACTGATCAGCCTTATATCCCATCGCAACAATACTCGCTTTAAGACGAGCGATATAACCATGATGATCAGCTCCAAGTACATCTATTAATAAATCAAACCCACGATCTAGTTTATTTTTGTGGTAAGCAATATCACTTGTTAAGTATGTAAGTGAACCATCAGCTTTAATAAGAACACGGTCTTTATCATCACCTGTTCCTAGTGCTGTTGTCTCTAACCAAAGAGCTCCATCCTTTTCATAAACAAATCCTTGTTCACGTAAAGAAGCCATAGCTTTATCTACTAATCCATCTTCATATAGTGATTTTTCACTAAAATAAACATCATACTCTAGACCAAAATCACCTAAATCCTTTTTAATATTATCCATTTCATACGCAACCGCATAGTCACGAATAAAGCTCTCTAAATCTTCTCTTTCTAGTAATGAATCTGAAAATTCATCTTTTAATTTTTGTCCCTAATACTTTTATATCTTCTCCATGATATGCATCTTCTGGCATTTCCGCTTCTAATCCTAAAGCTTGTTTGTAACGAACTATCGCTGAAATTACTAAGTTATTAATTTGGTTTCCTGCGTCATTTATATAATATTCACGTGAAATATTATATCCTGATTTTTTCATAATTCTAGCTAATGAATCTGAATATGCGGCATTTCGAGCATGACCTACATGAAGAGTTCCTGTGGGATTAGCCGATACATACTCTAAAAGAACTTTCTTACCTTGCCCTGTATTATTTTCTCCATATTTACAATCATCTGCTAGAATTTTCTCAATTATACTTCCTAAACTTGATTTTTTTAACATAAAAGTTAATAAATCCTGGTCCTGCAATCTCTACCTTCTCTACCGCATCATCCGCAGGAATATTTGCTATTATTTCCTCGGCAATAACTCGTGGATTTTTTCTTAATACCCTTGTTAATTGCATTGCAACATTAGAAGAAAAATCACCATTATCAGTATTTTTAGGTGTTTCTACATAGATATCAACTCCATCTATTTCCAATGTTTTCAAGGAATTTTGTAGCAATTCTACTATGTTTGTTTTTTTCACTAAAGTAACCTCCTTACTTAATTACCACTATTTTTTTCACTAATATTTTCAATTTATTTTTGTTGTTTTTTTCTTGATCAAAAAAATATATTATAAATAATCTCATGCATAACTAGATTATTTCTTGCCTGTTTATTTATTTTTTTACAAGCTGAGTATCTAATTTCATAATGCCATAAACCGTTGTATAGTCACTACTTTTTACGACTATATTCTATAGACATTTTTTTGAATTGTCTTTCTCTATACTAACACTTTCTTTCATTTTGTCAATAAAAAAATTTTTATTTTTTTCTCATTTTTTTATCAATATATTGTATTTTTTTCATAAGTATTTGCTACTATATATTCTCCTACATACTTTTCTTCAAGTGCTTTTTTTCATTATCTACATATGTTGTTATTTTTTTATTTCCATATTTATTGTATACTTTCTAATTCTTCCTCTACTTCTAGCCACGAATTATTCTTTTCCTCTAGTTCCGAAGTTAATTTTTTTAACTTTCCATTCCATTCCTGTGTTTTTACCGCATCAGTATAGACCTCTTCTTTCATTAACTCTTCGTTAACTATTTTAATCTTACTTTCTAATTCGTCAATTTGCACAATAAGTTCATCGCGAGTTCTCTCTAATTTTCTTATACGACGTTTTTCTTCCTTACCTAAGACATAATCATTTACTTCTTTAACAACTACTTCAGCAATTTTTTCTTCTTTTAATCTCTTAGCAATTTTTTCCTGCTCGCGCTTTTCCAAGTAGTAATCGTAATTTCCTAAGTATATATTATATCCCTCTTCTGTGATATCAAAAACTTTATTAGCTATTTTATTAATAAAGTATCTATCGTGGCTGACAAAAAGAATAGTTCCTTCGTAGTTTTCAAGCGCTTCTTCTAAAACTTGTTTACTAGTTATATCAAGATGGTTAGTCGGCTCATCTAGTATTAATAAGTTATTTTTTTCTAGCATTAGTTTTGCAAGTTGCAATCTAGCTTTTTCACCACCTGATAAATCTCTTACGATTTTAAGAACATCGTCACCTCTAAATAAGAAGCGCCCTAGTACTGTTCTTACTTCCGCTTCTTTCATAAGAGGATACTCATCCCAAAGCTCATTTAAAATAGTCTTTGATGATTCAAATTCTGCTTGTTTTTGATCATAGTAACCTAATGATACTTTGCTTCCATATTGAATATTTCCACCAAGTTTTTTTTGTTTTTTTGCAATAGTCTTAATCAAGGTAGATTTTCCTATACCATTTTTTCCTACAATGGCTAGTCTGTCTCCTTTATAGACTGAAAAATTATATTTTTGACCTACTTGTTCCTCGTAGCCAACCTGTAAATCGTTAATTATTAGTACATCCCGTCCGCTCTGTTCTTTAATTCTAAATTCTATATTAGCTGCTTTATCATCTTTTCTAGGATTATCGATAATCTCCATCTTATCCAAGACTTTTTGGCGACTTTTTGCCATCTTACTAGTAGAAGCTCTAGCTATATTCTTTTGAACAAACTCTTCAAGACGTTTTATATCTTTTTGCTGACTAACATATTCTTTTAAATTCTTTTCGTAATCTTCTTCATATTGGCGTAAGAAATTAGAGTAATTCCCTACATACTTCTTCAATTTACCAAATTCTAAATTATAAACAACATTGACCACCTTATCAATAAAAATATCTGTCATGACTAACTATAACTATCGCTCCATTGTAAGATGATAAATAATTTTCTAACCATGCAACATTTTTCCATATCAAGATGGTTAGTCGGTTCGTCTAATATTAATAAATCTGGTTCACTTAAAAGAAGTTTCGCCATTGATAACCTGGTTTTTTTCTCCACCAGAAAAAAAGTACTTATTTTTTTATCAAAAAAACTTCTTTATCAAAAATCTAATCCATACAAAAACACTATCTATTTTACTTTTTATAATGATAATCTTTATGTGTTAAAACTTGATTTTTGCAATCTATCATATTTATCTAATAACCCTGGGTTTGCTTTCTATATTTTCCGAAGTTAATTCATACGATATTTTCTCTAACTCTTTCTCAAGTTCTATAATCTCATTAAAACAAGTTATCATTTCTTCATATATAGATAAATCTTCTCTTACTATGAATTCTTGTGATAAATAACCTATTGTTGTATCTTTTTGAAACAGTTCTTTCTCCATTATCAAAAATCAATTTCACCAGAAATAATTTTTTTAGCAATGTACTTTTCCCCGCTCCATTACGCCCCACAATAGCTATTCTATCTTTATCATTAATTTCCATTTTCACATTAGAAAAAAACTTCATTAACTACGAAGTTCTTTTGTTACATTGTTTAACTGAATTAACACACTCTATCTCCTTTCTTTATTTTTTTCATTTTTCACCATAACTGAAATATTATATCATAATACACTTTAAAAACGCTAATATTCACAACACTTTTCCTCACATTTTAGTTTTTATTTTTAATTGATATTTATTCTCAGTTATTTTTCTAGAAAAGTCAATTTTTATTTTTTTATATTTCTAAATATAATTTTTTTATAATTTTATTTAAGTTCTACTTAATATCTTTTTTTAATAAACTTAATAAATACATCACTTTTTCCTGCACATAGTTATAAGAAAAATATTTATTGTTGGTTTTTCTCTTTATTCTAACTTAGTATGCTATAAACTTGTTATTTTCCCATATTTTATTGTTACAAACTTATTAAAAATGTTATAATACAAATATAAAAAAATTATTATTTTTTTGGAGGAGTTTTTTTATTATGAAACTTAAAAAATTATTATCAGTTTTTATAGCTGCAGGATTAGTTTTTACAGCAGCAGGATGCGGTAGCAAATCATCTTCAAATGAACCAGCTGACTTTGTAGCAGGGGTATCACTAGATAAACCATTAAAAGTTGATAAAGAAGCCGGAACTATTACAGTTCTTACTAAAGTTAATGGTAAATATTTTAATGAACCTACTCGCCACAACTCTGTAGAACAAAGTGGAACAAATGGTGCTAAATCTGTTTTCACTGCATATGTTAAACCTGAAGATTTCTACAATGCTCTTATCGAAATCGGTGCTAAACCAGGGGAAAACATGACTATGAATAATGCTACTACTACTCACGTTGAAGGTACACCTATAAAAGTTGAAGTAACTTGGAAAGGTGCTGGAAGAAACTATGATATAAATGAAGTAGTAAAAGATAGCAACGGTAAACAAATCAACTTCCGTTTCGGTGGGAACTTAGCTATGGCTAAAGAAAAAAATACTGGTTGCTTATCTTGTTTAGATAGCTGTCCAGTAGGTATTATCTCTAATGATGCTTATACTTATGGAGCGGTAGAAACTAGAAAAGAAGTTAAATTCACTGGTATTGACAATGTTCTTCCTGAAGATGGAACATATATCGCAACTATTTACAGTATAAAAAAATAGACACCTAACAATAGTCAGAGTTGAATCAATACTCTGGCTATTGTATAAATAAAGCTTAGGAGAGATTTAATGAAACGTTTAAGATTATTATTTTATTTTACAAGTGTCGGTATCGCAATTGGATACTTCTTCGCATTTCTATTGTTCTTCTTTGTTCAATTTGAAATGTTAGCCGACCAAACTCTTGTTATATTTGTTTGGACAGTTTATGGAATTATGACCGGATTATATTTCAAACGTATTAATCGCAAATATACATTCTTTATTATAGAAGGTATTATTATTGGGGCTGCTCTTATTACTGGGAAAACTACCACCTTACTTTATATAGCGCGTGAAGTACTACACGCTGGTAGCTTAAGTCAGATAAAAGTTCCTTTCTTAATTGGTTTAGCAATTGTCAACTTAATCAATATTTACATTATTATGACTCTTCCTAAATACCAAAAAGTTTACACTAAAGAAGAAAGAAAAGCTTTAAAAGAAAAAGAAGTTAAACTTAGTGACCTTCGTGAAGTAAACCCAGAAGAACTGAAAAAAGAAAAAGCTCAACGCAAAACAGCTCGTTATATCACTATCGCTGCTTTCGCTATTTTCTTCTTAGTTTACTTTACTGTTCCAAGTTTCAAACAAGGAATTAATACTGCATTTGCTACTTTATCACAATTTGATACTAATGCAGTTATTGAGTATTTACGTGGTTGGGGAGCATGGGCTGCTGTCGTTTCTAGTATCCTTATGGTTCTACAATCTGTTGCTGCTCCTATTCCAGCATTCCTGATTACTCTATCTAATGCCGCTATCTTTGGTTGGGTTATTGGAGCAATTCTTTCTTGGTCATCAGCTATGGTTGGAGCTGCTGTATGTTTCTACATTGCGAGAGGACTTGGTCGTGACGTTGTTGAAAGATTAACAAGTAAAGGAGCTATGGCAAGTATAGACGTATTCTTCGAACGTTATGGTGATAAAGCTATCCTTATCTGTCGTCTATTACCATTCGTATCATTCGACTTTGTAAGTTATGCTGCAGGTCTTACTAACATGGGATTCTGGAGATTCTTTATTGCAACAGGGATCGGTCAACTTCCAGCAACAATCGTTTACTCTTATGTAGGCGGAACATTATCTGGTGGTGTCCGTAACTTGTTTATCGGACTAATGTGCTTATTTGCATTATCTATCGTTATCGGTATTATGCAAAGGGTTTACAATGATAAGCATAAAAAAGAAGAAGAACTTAAAGCTTCTGAAAACTAATAAATTCAAAAAAGAATTCGAAGAAATCATAATTATTTCTTCGAATTCTTTTGTTCTTAATTTATATAGATAATCCTTTTTGTGTTAGTCGTTTTAAAAAGAAGAAATTCTCTAAATCGATAATTATCTCGTCTCCTTCAAAATTCAACCTAGGATCTATGTATACCTCAAAATCATCAACCTCATATTTCATATAAGTATCTCTAATAAAGTTTTTCTATTGTTGAAACCTCAACAGTTCTATTTACTCTACCACCTCAGCAAAATTGCTCGTAATAGATACAAATTATCTGTTTTTTTTATTTTGTGCTTTTTAAAAATTGCTGTGCTTTTTCTGTAATTCTTATTTCCATACTATATACCTCTATTCTATCGCTTTTTAGCGATTCTACCATATTTACTTTTTTTAATCTTCTATGCATTATAGCCATAACAAATATTATTATTACTAATGTTACTCCAGTTGATAATGCATATACTGCAATAGGCACCCTACTACTAAACATCATAGTTCTACTTGCTAATTCTAATATTATTTTTCAAGTATAGTCTGTACGCTATATAATTACCAATAACAATACCTATTATGCTCAAATAAAAATATCTCCCTAAATACGTAAATTGTTACTTCACGCGGATAAAAACCAAGAACTTTAATTGTTGATAATTCTCTTTGACGTTCTGAAACATTAACATTTATTAAATTATAAAGCACCACAAGCGCAAGGGCTAATGAACATAAGACCATAACAACAACTATTATATCTAATCCACTAATAAAATTATCAAGATTTTCTTGGATTTTTGAATTATCACTCACATTCGCTACATAAGGATTATCTTGAAGTTTACTCGCCATTTTTTCTACTTCATCCGAATTATTCATTTTTTTATTATAAAACTATTGTCAGAGTATGTTTTTATCAAATACTTTAGAAAAAGTATTCTCTATCCATATATAAGATATTCCCAAAAATAATTTTTTTATTAATAGCTCCTATCTTTAATGTATATTCTTTTTCATTTATAATGACTTTGAAATTATCACCTACTGATAAATTATATAAATAGGCTAATTTTTTTCATTTATTACAATGGAATCTTTTAGGTAATTCTATATTACTTCTATTATCCATTAACGTTATATAATCTTTATAATTATTTCTATCTAAGGTTACTAATTGAGCTGTATCCAATACCTCATTATTTTTTTCTACTGTAGCTTTTTTTGAACATTGACCTTCGTAAAGTTTTCTACATTAGAATTGCTTCCTATTTCTTTAGAAATCTTATCGATGTCTCCTTTTTCTGCATAAGGGTTATACGTCGCTAAAACATCAATTTTATTAATTATTTTAAATTGTTCATTAGAAATATCTATAACACCAAAACGAATAGCAAATCCAATAAACATTAATGTCAGACACCCCATAACTCCAAATATAGTCATAAACATACGAACTTTATAACGAAAAAAATATTTCTAAAGGTTACTTTCCTTAAAAATGATAACCTCTTCCAAATAAAACTTACATTTTCTAAAAATATTCTACTTCCACTACTAGGTGCTTTAGGACGTAATAAATAAGCACTTCTTTCTTTAAGATTTTTCCGAAGTGGGATAAACACCGCCAATAATATACACAAAATAGATATTAAAAAAATGCTAAGGCTATGATGTGTAAATTATAAACTATATACGGTTCTTTTCAGTGTGAAAAAAATCTCGAATATGAATTATATATTATTGGGACAATAACTAAATACCCTGCAATAATTCCTAGAATTGTTCCTATTACAGTTGACACTCCGCCGTAAATATAATATTTTTTTTAAAAAAATTTCTTTATTAGAATATCCTAATGCTTTCAATGTTCCTATACTGGTTCTATTTTTCATCTACCATTCTAGTTAGGGTTGTCAACGATACTAAAATAGATACTGAAAAATAAAAAAATATTGAAAAGACATTCGCCAAGAATGATAAACTTCCTGCTGAATCAATAAACTCTGCATAATGAACCAATCCTCTTATATTTTTCGACATTAAATCTAGGATAATTAGTTTCCTCAAAAGCCCTTTTAGAAACTTCTAATTGTTTTTTTATTATCTTGTAGTTGTTTTTTTCGCTTCATTTAATTTTCGAACTTTGTTCAGTATATCTTTCTGCATCGACATTTTTTTAATAGTTCTAATCTCTCCAAATTAGAAGCTAATTCTTTTTCTATAGAAGCTAATCTTTTCTTCGCTCTCTTTAATTTTTTTGAGATGTGTTAGACTTATAATTTTTTTCATCAACTAGTTTTCTTTCCTTTAATATATCTATAAGTTGATCGCGACTCTTGTTAACTTCTTCTATATTTTTTTATCGCTATATTTATATGATATACCTTTTTAGCTTTATATTAACTCCTGTTACATTATCAAATTGAAAAATTTTCTCTATTTATATAGCCAAAATAACTATTATTTGTAGGATTATTATTAGACACTTCAATATGATCTGCACCATGGACATACCCTACAACTTTATATGAATAACTTCTTAATTTTTTTTCTTCACTTTTATCATCTACTAAGTTTATAGTATCGCCAATTTTATAAGTTTTTTTCCAATGAATCTACTACGGCTATCTCATTATTAGTTGTAGGTAATTTTTCCCTTAATTACCTTCGGTGTAGCTAATTCTTTTGGTAGAGTCTCTATATCAATACTATTAGTACTATTTTCTAGCTTATAATTTTTTGTTATATGTTTCTAGTTTATCTATATTTTCTAATTTTCTTATTTCATCAATGTCACCATCATTGATTCCAAAGTCATTAGTTACCCTTAAATCATATATATTATGTTGTTCTAATGTCTTATTATAGGTATTTACCATCGCTGGTGTTGTTTCTTTAAGCCCTATAAAAAAACAAAAAAACACCTAAAAAAACATTATAATCATAATTGACACAAATTTAGATTTTGTTTTTTTGAAATTTCTCGTATTATATCTTTATTTAATGCTTTCATAACTTTTTACCACTCAATTTCATCTATATTTTTTTCGGTATTTGATTAACAAAAAACACTTTTTACTTTTTGCATCATAAATTTCTATTACTTTATCCGCTGTTTGAGCTATCGAACTATTATGAGTAATTACTATAACGGTTTTTTTCTCATTTTTTTACAATATTCTTTTAAAAATTTTTTTAAAATATTCTTCCCTGTTTTATAATCCAAAAGCTCCAGTAGGCTCATCACAAAGTAATATTTTAGGATTTTTAGCAATCGCACGCGCTATCGCTACACGTTGTTGTTCTCCTCCAGAAATTTGGCTTGGAAAATTATTAACCCTATTTTCTAAACCAACTAATTTTAAAATCTCTAATGCATCTTTAGATTTTTTTACTATTTGATTAGCTAATTCTACATTTTCTAAAACACTAAGATTAGGTATTAAATTATAAAATTGAAACACAAAGCCAATATCTTGTCGACGGTATTCAGTCAAATCTTTTTCATCAAGTCCAACTATTTCTTTACCAAAGATATTCACACTTCCTGAAGTAGCACTGTCCATTCCACCTAGTATGTTTAATAAGGTACTCTTCCCTGCTCCGCTAGGGCCAAGGATAACGACAAACTCACCTTCTTCTATTTCAAAACTGAGTCTGTCATTAGCCATGACTTTATTATCAGATGCTCCATATTCCTTTACTAAATCACTAACTATTATCTTTCTCATAACTCTTACTCCTTTGTGTCTTTATTATATTATATCATAATAGCCTGTTAATCCTCTTGACAGATGCTTTTAAACCGAGGAAAAAAACATTTAAAAATTCATCTTAAACAGATTTCTTTACATGAATATTTAATAGTATTATAATAACAAAGACTTATAATTTAAATTTACTAAAAAAACTTGAAAGGAGGCTTGTATTGTGCTTTATATTTATGAATACCCTACATGCTCAACATGTAAAAAAAGCTAAAAAAATTATTAACTACTCACAACATCGAAGCTACATACTTTAATGTAAAAAGAAGCTACACCAACTGTTGATACTTTTTAAAAAAGATAATTGAGACTTTTTGATTTACCACTAAAAAACTATTTAATACAAGTGGATTGGTATATAAAGAACTGGATCTTAAAAAAATAAACTGGATACTTTATCACTTGATGAAGCATTAGAATTATTACATAATAATGGTATGTTAATAAAACGCCCGCTTGCTTTTTGACTTTGAAAATGATATCTTATTATTAGGTTTCAAAGGAAGAATCTTGGGAAACTGCACTTTTATAAGAAAAAAATAATATAATTTCTATTGCTATTTGATATAAAAAATGTTATAATTGAAAAGATGTGAAAACATTAAATTACGATGTTCCTCTGTTAATCAAGTATTAGTAATGAGCATTTTGTAAAAAAAGGAGAAAGAAAAAATGAGCAAAATCATTGAAGCGATTACTAAATCGCAATTAAGAACAGACATTCCTGAATTTAAAGCTGGGGATACAGTAAGAGTACACGTTCGTATCGTTGAAGGTGGACGTGAGCGTATCCAACAATTCGAAGGAGTAGTTATCAAACGTCGTGGTGGAGGAATCTCTGCTACTTATACTGTACGTAAAATTTCAAACGGTGTTGGGGTTGAAAGAACATTCCCTGTTCACACTCCAAAAGTTGAAAGAATTGAAGTTGTACGTAAAGGTAAAGTTAGACGTGCTAAATTATACTACCTACGTAACTTACGTGGTAAAGCTGCTCGTATCAAAGAAATTCGATAATAAGAGTATAAATAAAAGTCCTATTACTATATGTTTTAGGACTTTTTATTTTATTTATATAATAACAAGGTACTTATATAACAAATGTTGTATAAGTACCTTGTTTTAATCTTTACCTACTTTTTTTTATTTTTTTGTTTTATCCTTCTATACAGATATACTATTATATTCATTACAATACTAGCAAATACCACCGGCATATATACGTTTAAAACCGACGCCCCAACTTCTTTACCTTGTATCATCTTAAAATATATACCTAAAGCTAATACTATTAAGGCCACAGCATTTATTAAAAGTGGAGATAACCACAATTTTTTAAAAGCAATATTCAGAATATGCGTTATAAACCATGATCCTAATATATACCATTTACTATATGTATACCAATATGCAAGTAGATATAAAATATACATTATTTAAGCTCCGCTAAAAATCTTGAGGTGATTTCTTGGGGCCTTGTTATAGCTCCACCTACTACCATGCAATGAGCACCAGCTTCTAACGCAGCTTTCGCTTCTTTTGGTTCATGAATTTTTCCTTCAGCTATAACCGGTATTTTTACATTTTTCACTATTTCTTTTACTAAACTAGGATCGAATTTTTTTGATACTGTAGTATATGGTGTATAGCCATTCATTGTAGTCCCAACAAAATCTACCCCTGCTTTTTCTGCTTCGATAGCTTCTTCTAGATTTGAGATATCCGCCATAAGAACTATGTTTGGATATTTTTCTTTTATCTCTTTAACAAACTCGCTTGGTGTTTTACCGTCTCCGCGCTCTCTATTAGTACAATCAAGCGCAATAATATCAGAACCCACTTCCACAAGTTTATCAACTTCATCCATAGTAGCTGTTATATATGTTGCATACCCTGGATAAGATTTTTTAATTATTCCAATAACTGGTAAATTCGTTTGTTCTTTTATTTGTTTTATATCTACAATGCCTTGAGCTCGAATAGCTTTTACCCCAGCATTTTTTGCTGCCTGGGCCATAAGGCACATTACTCCACCTTCTTCACGATAAAGAGGCTCTCCTGGTAATGCTTGACAAGAAACTATAAGCTCTCCACGCAGATATTCATATAATTCTTTTTTATCCATAATCTTATCCTTTCACGGCTCCCAAAGTAACCCCTTGAGTAAAGTAATTTTGGAAACAAATAAACACAATTATCATTGGTAGAGATGCAAGTGATGCCCCTGCCATTAATAAACCATAGTCATTTGAGAACTCTTGACCTTGAGCTAAAGCTGCAAGACCTAGTGGTAATGTTGACATATCAGGTGTATTAGAGAAAATAAGTTGAGAAAAGTAATCGTTCCAGCTAGCGATAAATGTGAAAATCGCTAATGCCCCTATACCTGGTTTAATAATAGGTAATGCAATATTTGTAAATGTTCTAACTTCACCACAACCATCAATTCTTGCAGATTCAAGTAATTCACGAGGAATAGCTTGAGAGAATTGTCTCATTAAGAATACCCCAAAAGGCCATCCTACTGCTGGTAATATTAATGCATAGTAAGTATTCATTAAACCAAATTCAGTAATTAAGTTTAATAAAGGAATTAAAATAACTTGTTTTGGTAATGCCATAGCTGCAACAAATACCATAAATATTACTTTCACTCCTGGGAATTGTTTTTTAGCTAACGCATACCCTGCTAATGCAGATGTTATACACACTAAAAGTGTTGTCATAACTGAGATAAATACTGAGTTAAAGAACCATCTTAGTGTATTTGGTGTGAATAATTTTTCATAGTTTTCTAATGTTGGAGATGTTGGCCACCATTCTGGCGGAATAGTAATCGCCACATCTTGTAGTTTAAACGATCCTGTAGCTATCCAATAAAACGGGAAGATAAAGAATATCGTTAAACCTAGTAATATAATTATAGATACGATTTTAAAAATACTAATATTTTTCATGCTTCTTCCTCCTAATCATCTTCACTAGATAAGAATTTGAATTGTAGGATAGAGATTATACCTATAATAACTGCAAGTATAATACCCATCGCACTTGCAACACCATGGTTACCATTCTTAATAGCTGCTTCATATACTAAATACATGATTGTACTTGTTCCATAGTTTGGTCCTCCTGCTGTTAAAAGCTGGATTAACGCAAAGATCTGGAATGAGTTAATTGTTGTTACAACAACAATATATAATGTTGTAGGCTTAATTAAAGGCCAAGTTATTTTTGTAAATACTTGCCACTTAGTTGCACCATCAATTTCTGATGCTTCTAATAGTTCTTTTGGAACGTTACCAAGCGCTGCAACATATAGAATTATTGGTTGACCTAATGATGTTGTAATAAGTATCGTTATAATCGCATATAATGCGGTTTTAGGGTTACCTAACCAGTCAACATTTTCACTAATCAAATGCATAGATTTAAACACATAGTTTAAAATACCATATTCTGGGTGATAAATCCATGCCCATACAACTGTTACTGATACTACTGATGAAATAGCAGGAATATAGAATACTCCACGGAAGAACGATCTTACAACCGCACTCTTATTATAAATAGTTACCGCAACAAAAATCGATACAACTACTACTATTGGCACTGCCACTACTGTTACAATAACCGTATTAATAAGAGATTTCATAAATGGCTCATGGATTGTTGCTCCATTACCACTGAAAAAGCAAATCTGAATAGTGTTTTAAACCAACGAACACTGGGTTCTTTTTGGCAAAACTATATAATGACAATTGTAATCCACGCAACATTGGAACTAAAACAAATGTTATAAAAAAACAAACTAACTGGCAGTATAAACAAATACGCACTGAAGTCTATTTTTTTCTTTTTTTCTTTATAGCTTTCATAGGACCTCCTCAAATATATCAATTATTTTTATATAAAGAAGGGATAGAAGCAAGTCTATCCCTTCATCGTCAAATTATAATGCTTCTTTTTATAGTTTTATTTGCATCTGCTACAAATTTATCTAAACCTTCTTTAGGTGTAGTTTTTCCATTTAATACACCTTGAACCATGTTGAACCATAGAGGTCTCATTTTAGCAAATCCAGGTATTGTGTTGTAGTAAGGTCCGAAATTGATCTGTTAGACCTTCTGCAAATTTAAGTTCTTCTGAATCGTATAATCCTTTTTCATCTTTTTTTAGCTGAGAAGTTACCAGAAGCTAATAGAGTACGTTTACCCCAATCTTTATCATTAACCATGAAAGTCAACGAATTTTCTTAGCTGCTGCTGCTTTTATCTGCATCACCGTTATCAAAAGATAGCTGGTCCTGCTACTAAATATTCATATTGAGCTTTTCCACTATTGTTAGGGAAAGGTAAGAATTTGTAGTTGAATCCACTAGCGTGTGATGCTGCTGTACCTGGAGAGAATAAGATTGTAGTTGCTGCTCTTCCTGATTTAAACGCTTCTAGTGCATCTTTAGCTTCTAATGCAACACCTTGTCCTAAAAGACCTTCATCATAAGCTTTTTTAACCCACTCTAATCCTTTAACACCATTTTCATCGTTAATAGTGTATTTAGAAATATCTTTATCTGTCATCCAAGAGTTGAAAAGGTTAGAAACGAATGCTCTTGGTCCTTGGTCTCCTGCTTGTGATTTAGTATAGAATAAAGCTGGAGTAATATTTGGATCTTTTGCTTTAACAGCTTTTAAGAATTTTTCATATTCTTCTACTGTCCAGTTTCTACCTGGTTTATCTAAAGGAAGTAAGTTTGTTACTCCAAGTTTGTCAGTTAAATCTTTGTTAACACCCATTAAGAATGGTGCTACCCCTTGTGGGTACATGTAAAGTTTATCTTTATAGCTTGAAGCTTTAACTGCTGCTTCGTTTAATTTTGATTTATCAACATCATCTAGTGGTACTAATAAATCTTTTGCTGCCCACGCAATAACACGTCCTGGAGCATCATAAATTACGTCTGGAGCAGTTTTAGATTGAATTGCTGTTTCAATCTTAGCAGGTCCATCTGTAAATTCAATTTTTTGATAGTTTACTTTAATGTTAGGATGTTTAGCTTCGAATGCTTTGATTAACGCTGCATCGAAGTCCTCTGTTTTACTAAATTCTTTATCTTTTGTAAATTGAGGGAAATCCCAGTAAGTAATTTCTACTTTTTTATTAGGGTCTGCTTTTTGCTCTTCCTTTTTTCCTCCTACACAACCTGTAAGAATTAATGCAGTTGTAGTTGCTGCAACTAACAGTTTGTTTATTTTTCTCATAATTTGAGTCCTCCTTGTTTTTTTGTTTTTTATAAATTTGACGTCTAAGTTAAAATATTTTCAAAACTGTAATTATTCTAAAAATACTTAATTCAGTTTCAGCATCAAAGTAATGTGCTCTATTCATATCAAGAGCGAATGTAATTTCATCCCCCATTTTGATATTTTGTCTTGAGTGCACAATCGCTTTTATATTTTCCCCATTAAGATCAGTGTGAACAATGTATTCTGATCCTAATAACTCTGCTACTATAACTTTTGAAGTTATCTTCGCATGTGAATATGTTTCAAGAACTAATGGGTCATTAGAAATGTTTTCCGGTCTAATACCTAAAACAACTTCTTTTCCTTCATAACCTAATTCTTTCAATCTAGCATAATGTCCTTCAGGAATTTCTATTTTCCCTCCATCTTTCGTTTGGAAATTGTGCTCAACAATTTTTCCTCTTAAAAAGTTCATTGTTGGCGCACCGATAAATCCTGCAACAAAAAGATTTTCTGGATGATCATAAATATCTTTTCGGACTTCCTACTTGTTGAACAATACCTTGTTTCATTACAACAATTCTATCCGCCATTGTCATCGCCTCTGTTTGGTCGTGCGTTACATAAATTGTTGTTGCTCCTAAAGTATTGTGAATTTTGATGATTTCAGCTCTCATGTTACTTCTAAGCTTAGCATCTAAGTTTGATAAAGGTTCATCCATTAAGAATACTTTTGGACTTCTAACTATTGCACGTCCAAGTGCAACCCTTTGTCTTTGTCCACCTGATAAGGCTTTAGGTTTTCTATCTAATAATTCCTCTAATCCTAAAATCTTAGCAGCTTCTTCTACTTTTGCTTTTATTTCTTCTTTAGGAACTTTTCTAAGTTTTAACGCAAAAGCCATATTATCGAAAACAGTCATATGTGGATATAAAGCATAACTTTGGAATACCATCGCAATATCTCTATCTTTTGGTTCTACATCATTAACTAATTTATCTCCAATATAAAACTCTCCTTCGGTAATATCTTCAAGTCCTGCAATCATTCTAAGCGTTGTAGACTTACCACATCCAGATGGACCAACAAATACAACAAATTCCTTGTCTGCTACTTCTAAATTAAAGTCTGTTACGGCGCAAAATCCATTATCATATTTTTTATATATTTTTTTCAGTGATAAACTTGCCATGCTGACCTCCTAAATTTTTATTGTATATTTAATGTGTCAACCACATATTATCATATAATTTTAATTTTGTAAAGGCTTTATTTTTTTCTGTCATACCATATTTTTTTATAGTTGTTTTATTATTTTTTTATTTTTAATAGAACAATTACCAAACCATTAATATTTATAATATAGCTTTTTAGTGTCTTTTTTGAAATTTTATTACTTAAAACGAACAAAAAAATAAATAAAAAGTATAATACAATTCATATTCTTATATTTAAGTTTATAATAAGTTTTTTTAAAAATTAACACATTAAACTTTCTTTCTCAGACTATTCTTTGATAAAACTTAATTCTAATACCTTTGTATGAAATCGTTTTTAATTTAATTTTTTTAGATCTTTTTTTGTAAAACTTATTATTTATTAATATTATATAATGACGACTTTAGTTATCTAATAATACATTTAGTTATCCCTTTATTTTTCCCTACTATATTAATGTTACATAGAACTCTTATTTTAAAGAAATTATTTTACTATTTTCTTAATATATATAATATAAAAAAATAAATGTTGATTTTATTTTTTTAATCCCTATAATACTTCTTAATTAATTTGAATTACGAACTGACTATACCTGTTTAATATTTTTAAACTGTAATAAAAATAAAAAGATAGATATCCATATGATACCTATCTTTTTACTATAGTTAAAGTTATATTTTAAGCAGAAATTATAAATTCAATTTATAATCTTCTGGTTTAACATAATTTTTCTTTTCCATGTAATAGTATACAGCATAAGATAATAACGCTGGTAATATAAAATGAAGCATTACTATTTCTGCTAATAACACTGCATGATTTGTGTAACTTGACATTGTCTGCCATGTCATAAGTTGCCCTACAAGACCTGAAGTTCCCATTCCTCCACCTGCCGGATTATTTTCCATTTTACATATTAATGTTGCTATTGGCCCAAGTATAGCACTTGCAACTATCGAGCGGAATCCAAATAATCGGTTTTCTCATTATATTAGGAACTTGCAGCATAGATGTACCTAGTCCTTGTGCCAGAAGTCCATTCCAACGATTTGCTTTAAAACTTATTACTGCAAATCCAACCATCTGAGCTGCACAACCTACCGTAGACGCACCTGCTGCTATTCCTGATAATCCCAAGATAATAGATAAAGCAGCAGAACTAATAGGTAGCGTTAATATAATACCCATTACAACAGATACCACTATACCCATTATAAATGGTTGTAATTCTGTAGCTTCTCGTATAAACGTCCCTAACATAGTCATTCCATTTTTTAAATACGGTCCTGTAAAATAACCAACTATGCCCCCAATAATAATTGTCACAAACGGTGTAACTATTATATCGACCTTAGTTTTTCCAGAAACCAATCTCCCGATTTCCGCCGCTACAACTACAGCTATAAATGCACCTAACGGATCTCCAGACCCACTTATAACTAATTTCCCTTGCTGAATAAGACTATTTGTCCCTAAATTAGAACCAAAAGCACCTAGAAAACCAACTACCCCTGATGCCAAGACCACTAATCTAGGGGCTTTTAACGCATATGCTACACCTATCCCTATCACAGGACCAGTAAGCGCCATAGCTATAGTAGATACAGCTACTAGAAATGTTGCTACACCTCCACTTAAATTTATAGCTATTTGCTTTATAATAAGACCTATTATAAGCGTACAAAACAACCCTAGTGCCATTCCGTTTAACGCTACAATAAAGTATCTATTAAATAATTTTGATACCAAACTCTCTTTTTTCATATTTAACCCTCATCTTTCTTAATTTTCTAATAAATATGAAGTAGTCCCTTATTAATAACCTAATATAGATTTTTTTTATTTTAATATTATTTTAATAATTTATATATTATTTCAATCTATTAAAGGTATATCTTGGCTACACCCTTAGATATCAGTATATATTTTTTTGTTTTCTTATTCATTATATAAACACTTACTCATCTTGTCAAATATGAAGTATACTACCTCCCTACATTTTATGATCCAATTACCGCTCTATACTTTTCAAAGTACTATAAAAAAGGCTAATGCATTTAGTCATTAGCCTTTTATGTTTATTATCGTTTGATGTTGTAGAATGCACGAACACCTGGGTATTCAGCTGTTTCATATAACTCATCTTCAATACGTAATAATTGGTTATATTTAGCAATACGGTCTGTACGGCTAAGAGAACCTGTTTTAATTTGTCCAGCATTTGTCGCTACTGCGATATCTGAGATTGTTGAATCTTCAGTTTCTCCAGAACGGTGAGAAATAACTGCTGTGTAACGAGCACGTTTAGCCATTTCAATAGCGTTTAGAGTTTCAGTTAAAGTACCAATTTGGTTAACTTTAATTAAGATTGAGTTACCAACACCTTGTTCGATACCTTGAGATAATTTTTTAGTGTTTGTTACGAATAAATCATCCCCTACTAATTGTACGCGGTCACCGATACGGTCAGTAAGAAGTTTCCATCCGTCCCAGTCGTTTTCATCCATACCATCTTCGATAGTAATAATTGGATATTTATTTACTAATTCTTCTAAGTAATCAACTTGCTCAGCTGAAGTACGGTGTGCTCCACCTTCTCCTTCGAATTTAGCATAGTTGTAAACTCCGTTTTCGTAGAATTCTGATGACGCACAGTCAAATCCTAAGAATACATCTTTACCTGGCTCAAGTCCAGCAGCTTTAATAGCTTCTAAGATAGTTTCTACGGCATCTTCAGTTCCTTCAAATGTTGGAGCGAATCCACCTTCATCACCTACTGCAGTTGATAAACCACGAGCATGTAATAATTTAGCTAAGTTGTGGAACACTTCAGCTCCCCAACGTAATGCTTCTTTAAATGTAGGCGCTCCTACTGGTAAGATCATGAACTCTTGGAATGCGATCGGAGCATCTGAGTGAGATCCACCATTAACGATGTTCATCATTGGAGTTGGTAATTCTTTAGAGTTAGTTCCTCCTAAATATCTATATAGAGGTACTCCTAATGAATCTGCTGCAGCGTGCGCTACTGCTAAAGATACACCTAAAATAGCGTTAGCTCCTAGACGTCCTTTGTTTTCAGTTCCGTCAAGTTCGATCATAGCATAGTCAATAGCTACTTGATCAAAAATATCAAATTTACCTTCTAATAAAGGTGCGATTTCTTCATTAACGTTAGTTACAGCTTTAGAAACACCTTTACCTAAGTAGCGTCCTTTGTCTCCGTCACGTAATTCAACAGCTTCGTATTGACCTGTTGAAGCTCCTGATGGTACTAATGCACGTCCAAATGCTCCTGATTCAGTTGTTACTTCAACTTCTACAGTTGGATTACCACGTGAATCTAAAACTTCTCTTGCATATACTTCTGCGATAATATCAAATGTTTTTGCTAACATTAACTTTCTCCTTATTATTTAATTTATAATTTTATTATACTATAATTTATTTTGTTTTGCTAAAATTAAGCTAATTTCCCGCCTTCTAAAAGCGCTAAGAATGAATCAACTTTAAGCGATGCTCCACCTACTAATGCTCCATCTACATCTGGGCAAGCTAAGTATTCTTTACGTTTTCAGGTTTAACTGAACCACCATATTGAACACGTACTTTGTCAGCAACTTCTTTTCCGTAAAGACCTTCTACAATGTCACGTACTGCTTTACACATTTTTTGTGCATCTTCTTTAGTTGCAGATTTCCCAGTTCCAATTGCCCAAATTGGTTCGTAAGCAACAACAAGTTTCTCCGCTTGCTCTTTTGTTAAACCAGCAAGGTCAACTTGCAATTGAGAAGTAATAACTTCTACCGCTCTTCCAGCTTCATACTCTTCTAGAGTTTCACCACAACATACGATAGGTATTAAACCATTTTCGAATGCAGCAATAGTTTTTTTGTTAATTAATTCATCAGTTTCCCCAAAGTATTCACGTCTTTCAGAGTGACCTAATATTACATATTTAACACCTAAATCGTTTAATACATAAGGAGAAGTTTCTCCTGTGAATGCTCCACTTTTCTCAAAGTGACAGTTCTCAGCGCCGATTGCTAATTCACTACCTTTAGTTAATTCTACTAGTGCTTCTAAATGAGTAGCTGGTGCACAAATAGCTGATTCTACTGAAGATGCTGCTGGAACTTTTGTTGCAACTTCTTTAGCAAATTCACGCGCTTCTTTTACTGTTAAATTCATTTTCCAGTTTCCTGCGATAAATGGGATTCTTGACATAACGTTACTCTCCTTGAATTTTAAAAAAATTATTTATTTGATAATGAGTCAATACCAGGTAATACTTTTCCTTCAAGATACTCTAAAGATGCTCCCCCACCAGTTGAAATATGAGAGAATTTTTCAGCGTATCCTAGAGAAATAGCAGCTGTTGCACTATCACCACCACCGATAATAGTCGTAGCTCCTTCTAAGTTTGCAATTGCTTCACAAACTCCGATAGTCCCTTTAGCAAAGTTTGGCATTTCAAACACGCCCATAGGTCCATTCCAAATTACAGTCTTTGCCCCTTCAAGAGTTTTCTTGAATAATTCAACTGATTTTGGTCCAATATCCAACCCTTCCTCATCAGCTTGAATATCTCCTTCTGCTACACGACTTGGTGCATCGTTAGAAAATTCTTTAGCAACTACTGTATCAATAGGTAAAACAAGTTTATCTCCAGCTTTAGCCATAAGCTCACGAGCATATTCAACTTTATCATTTTCACAAAGTGATATACCTATTTCCTTACCTTGTGCTTTCATGAAAGTATAAGCCATACCTCCACCGATAATTACTTTATCCGCTTTTTCTAATAAGTTTTCAATAACAGCAATTTTATCAGAAACTTTAGCTCCACCTAAAATCGCTACCAACGGACGATCTGGATTATCTACTGCTCCACCGATAAATTTAATTTCCTTATCAACTAAAAATCCAGAAGCAGAGTTACCTTCCCCAATATTAGATGCTATACCAACATTAGATGCATGTGCACGATGTGCTGTTCCAAATGCATCATTAACATATACATCACCTAATGAAGCCCAGTATTTCGCAAGCTCAGGATCATTTTTAGATTCTTTTTTGCCATCAACATCCTCAAAGCGAGTGTTTTCAAACATTAAGATTTCTCCATCTTTTAACCCTTTTATCGCTGCTTCCAATTCAGCCCCACGAGTTTCAGGTACGAATTAACTTCTTTACCTAATAATTCTGATAATCTTACAGCCACTGGCGCTAAACTTTTTGAAGCTTTATCAGCTTCTTCTTTCACACGTCCTAAATGAGAAAATGCAACAACTTTTGCTCCTTGATTTAAGGCGTACTCTATTGTTGGTAATGCTGCTGTAATACGATTATCGTTAGTAATTTCTCCATCTTTTAAAGGGACATTGAAATCAACACGCATTAAAACCGTTTTCCCTTGTAAATTACCTAAGTCTTTGATAGATTTTTTCATGGAAAGCTCCTTTTTAAAAATTTATTAGAATATATGAGACAAGATATAAGTTTAGTAAACTTATATCTTATCTATTCTTCCTATTATCTATTATAGATTATTTTATTAATCCTGCAAAGTATTTTAATGTTCTTACTAATTGAGATGTGTAAGACATTTCGTTGTCGTACCAAGAAACAACTTTAACTAATTGTTTGTCTCCAACTGTTAATACTTTTGTTTGTGTTGCATCAAATAATGAACCGTATTCGATTCCTACGATATCTGAAGAAACGATTGGATCAACATTGTATCCAAATGATTCGTTAGAAGCAGCTTGCATTGCAGCATTAACTTCTTCAGCTGTAACAGTTTTTTCAACTACTGCTACTAATTCTGTTAATGAACCTGTTGGTACTGGTACACGTTGTGCAGCTCCATCTAATTTTCCGTTTAATTCTGGAATTACTAATCCGATTGCTTTAGCAGCACCAGTTGTGTTAGGTACGATGTTTTCAGCTGCTGCACGAGCACGACGTAAATCTCCACCACGGTGAGGAGCGTCTAGTGTATTTTGATCTCCAGTATATCCGTGAATTGTAGTCATTAATCCTTCAACTACTGTAAAGTTATCGTGTAAAGCTTTAGCCATTGGAGCTAAACAGTTAGTTGTACATGAAGCACCTGAGATAACTGTTTCTGTTCCATCTAAAGTTTCGTGGTTTACATTGTATACGATAGTTTTAACATCGTTTCCACCTGGAGCTGAAATAACAACTTTTTTAGCTCCTGCTTGAATATGAGCTTCTGCTTTTTCTTTAGAAGTGAAGAAACCAGTACATTCTAATACTACATCGATTCCTAATTCTCCCCATGGTAATTCAGCTGGGTTTGCATTAGCAAATCCTTTGATTTCTTTTCCATTTACTACTAAGCTTCCGTTTTTCTCTACAACTTCACCTTTAAAGCGTCCTTGAGTTGTATCATATTTTAATAAAGTGTACTAATTGATTAACTGGTGTTAAGTCGTTAATCGCTACTACTTCAATTCCTTCTACGTTTTGAATTCTTCTTAATGCTAATCTTCCGATACGTCCAAATCCGTTAATTGCTACTTTTACTGTCATTTTTAGTTCCTCCTAAAATTTTATATTAACTTTTTTATAATTTTTTTGCAAATAGCCTCATCAATAATTAGTGTCGCATTGGCGGGTTTTGTACATAGATAACTATATACTGCATCCGCTTTTTTTTCTCCACCTACTATTGTAAAGACATTATTAATGCCATCAACATCTTTAAAACTCATACCTATGGTAGACGTTTTAAATATTTCATTTCCGTCCTTATCAAAATAACTACCAAATGATTCAGAAACGGCCTTTTTATCTTTCAACACTTTCAAAACCTCCATAGAAGACTTTCTTCTATGAGCCATTTCAAAAGCATTCCCTATACTATGGATTATTATAGATGTTCTACCTATAACATCAAGAGCATTTTTTACAACAGGCTCTTTCACGAGTTCTTCTAATGCTTTTTCCCCTATATTATCTGGAGCATGTAATAGTTGATAATCATGCCCGGAGTTATTAGCCATTTTTGTCGCAATATCATTTGCCTGATATTCCGTATTAACAACAGACAAACCTCCTCTTATAGGTGTTATAATAACATTTTTTTTATAACCAAATGTTTCATTAGCTTTTCCAGCCACATAGTACATTGTACTGCCTCCACTAACTCCAATAACACATTCCTTGGTTATTTGTTTATTGACCTTATCTAAAAGTAATTCCGTCATCTCTGCTCGAGTAACTTCACTACTAACAAAATCCCCTGCTACAACATGGACTTGTTTTATCGAGAAAATGTTTTTTTATTAGGTTTCTCTCCTTAACAAACGTGTCGTTTACTAAAGATGATTTTACCTCCGAAAGAAATTCTTCTCCTTTTTCCGTAATATTCATCCCTGTCGTATGTTTTGTAATTAAACCTAAATTAGATAAGACGTCACACTCTGTACGTAATTGCCTTTCTGTCATATTCACAAAATTTAATAGCATCTTTCTTCCAACTGGTTGATTAATTTTTATGGAAATCAGCAATTCATAACGACTATTAAATTTCATAACCATTTCGGGTACAAGTCTACTTTGTATATGTAACAAATGTAAAAATATCCATATTTCTTATTCCCTATTTATTGAAAATTTATTCGTTTGGACGTCTTACGTCCTACTCGAGTCGCTTTTTGACCATCTAACATCAAAAAAATAAACTTTCTGATTAGATTATAACAAACCCTTTTTGAAAAAAATCAAGGATTTTTTTATTATAATATCATCAAAAAAATTTATTTTTTTATTTTAAAATTGATAATAATTCTACCAAGATTATAAAAGTAAAACACAAAAAAATCATCTCATATTCCTTATAATCAACCGGTAAATTAGAAATATACTGACTAGGATAATTTAGTTCAATATCTTTTTTTAATTTTTTTCTACATCTAAATTACAAAAAAATTATATCTATTAAGAACTAAATTAAGTTCCTCTACGTTATAATAAAAATATTTTTTTGAACTTTTTGAAAAAAACAATCCGTCTAATAATATAATATTTTTCTATTGATGCCAGAATCGATAATAGTTCTTCTTCTGAGAACGATTGATCTTTTGAAATCACATTGTATAAGTTTTCCAAAAAGTATTCTTGGTATCTTATAATTAAGTTCTAATTTATTAAAAATCAATTTTTGAAACTTTTTTTTTCTTTCACTAATGGAGATATTTTTTTGAGGGCACTTTCATTAGTTTTTCTCTTTTTGTAGAAAAAGCTACATATTTATCTTCTATTTCAATAACTTCATCTTGCTTAAATTCTACTTTATTAGCTAAATTTTCTAACGTTTTTTTCCTCATTTAGCTTTTTGATAAGGGCGCTTGAATTTATTATCTTCTAATAAATAAAAATCCCTTTATATGACTTTATGATATTTAAATTTCAAGATTACACCTCTTTCCCTATAAAAATTCCTTATTATACTATCATATTTCCTAAAAATTATTCAACTTAATTTGATTATAAAAAAACTCTAAAAATAACTCTTTTAATTTATATTTATCTATATTTGCTTCTAGTAAAACCAAATAGTTTTATACGAGCTTTTTGACCGCTTAAACCTGTTGTAAAAATAACACCATCTTGACAAAATCTTTTTCCACCACCATCGTAGTCATAAACATCTTGCGTTACTCCATTAAACGCTCTCGAAACAAAGACAACAGGAATATTATCATCAAGCAGTTGCTTTATTGCTGGTACAGTTTTAGGTGGTAGGTTCCCTGCTCCTAGTGCCTCTATAACTAAACCGTCTGCACCTAATTTACGAATAGCATCAATAAGTTCACCACCCATTCCTGCATAGGCTTTTAAAAGATAGACTTTTTTCGAAACAGTATTTACTTCGTAATGTTCTTCTCTTAGTAACTTTTGAAAATAGATAACTTCATTTTTAGATACTAGTCCGATAGGCCCAAAAGTCGGTGTTTGGAATGTAGCTACGTTTGTTGTATGTGTTTTAGTCACATAAGTTGCAGTATGTGCTTCATCGTTCATTACAACAAGTACACCTTTATCACTACTTTCATCACTAACCGCAACAACTAAAGAACTTCTAAGATTTCGCCAATCCATCCGCTCCTATTTCGTTACTAGAACGCATGGCCCCTGTTATTACTATGGGAATATTAACATTTAACGTTAACTCTAAATAATATGCTGTTTCTTCCAAAGTGTCTGTTCCATGCGTCACTACAACACCTTCATATCCTTCATTAACAGCTTTCAAAATACGCTCTTTCAAACCAAACATTTCTCGTTCTGTAATTTGTGGAGAGGCAAGATTATACAAATTCTCCATATCTATATGACACATATGAGAAAAAAGTCCCTCTCCTATATTTATAGGATTATTTTTCTGTCGTGAAACTTTTCCTGTAGTATGATCCTCACTCATAGAAATCGTTCCACCCAGTGTTTAATATCAATATTTTTTTCAAAATTAATTCTCTCCTTAACTAATCTTTTAGTATTATCCCCATCTGTTATTATATCCATTTGACAACTACTTCCACTTTACCATCCTCCGGATTGATTACCAATCCATGTACCGGTATGTCTGCTGGCATTAATGGATGATTCGTTATCATATCAACATCATGTCTAACACTTTCAAAAACATCATCAAAACCATGTAACCACTTATTTAGATTTATACCTGAATATTGTAGTACATCTAAAGTTTCACTTGATATCCCTCGTTCTTTCATCTTATCCAAAACCAAATTAGGATCAATACTTTGCATACCACAGTCATGATGCCCCATAACAATAATTTCATCAGCTTTTAGCATATAAACAGCCATAATCAAGCTACGCATAACTGACCCAAACGGATGCGTTAGTATTGCTCCTGCATTTTTCACTACCTTAACATCTCCTTGAGCCAAATTCAGAGATTTTGTCGCCAAATCAACAAGACGAGTATCCATACAGGTGAACATCACCACCCTTTTGGCAGGATATTTATCTTCTGTTTTATATTTTTGATACTCTTTAAATTTTACAAAGTATTTATTATACTCTAGCATAGAATCCAATAACTTCATTGATATTCTCCTTAATTAGTATTTTATCCAAAATAATACAATCCAAAACTTATTATACTATACTTACACTGTTGCGTAAACTTCAAATAGATATTAAAACTAATTTTTTTAAATTTTTTTCTAAAAAAAGATGTGTTACAAACATTGCAACACATCTCTACTTTTATCTTATCCAATCAACAAACTCATTCGCTTTTTCAGGCCCCATTGAACCTTGTTTGTAAGTATATAATGGCGCTCCTTGTTTATAGTACTTCGCTAATAAATCATTAACAAAAGTCCATGATACAACTATTTGATCCCATTGAGAGAATAATGCACGATCTCCTTTAAAGCAAGCATCTAATAACCTCTCATACGCTTCAGGTGTATTTATTCTATTTTCCAGAATACAACTCTGACAAAAATCTAGAGAAATCTGTTGAAGTTCTTGTTCCGTTCCTGGTTTTTTCGCATTAAATTGGAAATAAACACCTTCATCTGGTTGAATCTTAATTATCAGCACATTACCAGGAATATCTCCTACAGCTTTAAATTGAACAACAATCTGAGTTTCACGATCCCCCCATTTTCTTACCTGTTCTAATAAAGAACGGCACCCCTTGCCAACGCTCATTGTCAATAAATAATTTTAATGCTGCATAAGTCTCAGTCTTAGAATCTTTAGAAATATTTTCTTCATCCAAATAACCTTCATATTGCGCCATCACTAGACTATCATTCACATTAGTAATAGGTACTAATTTAGAAAGAAGATTGTATTGACTATCGTGAATTCCACGACTTCCTTCTTCCTTCGGTTCTTCCATAGCTACTATCGATAAAACTTGTAATAGATGATTTTGCACCATATCTTTAACAGCGCCACTCTTATCATAATAACTAGCACGAGTCCCCACACCAACTGCCTCTGCTGCTGTAATTTGTACATTTTCTATGAAATCTTTATTCCAAACACCTTTGAAAATAATGTTTTTGAAACGTAAAGATAAAATGTTTTGAATCATTTCTTTTCCTAGATAATGATCTATATGATAAATTTCCTCTTGACTGAAGAATTCTGCCAACTTATCATTAAGTTCTCCTGCTTTCTAGATCTTCTCCAAATGGTTTTTCTATTATAACCTTAGCATTATTTTCTGAACAATATTTCTTCAATCCATTAGTAATAGTTATAAAGAACGATGGAGCAACAGCATAATAATAAATATGTTCTGTAATTCCTTGCTCTATATAAAACTCTTGTAGTAGTTTATAATCTTCTACATTGGTCATCTCCATCTTAAAGTAGATAATTCTTGAAGAATAGTTTTGGAAATCATTATCGTGAAACTTAGTTCGAGCATACTCTTTTACCCAACCGCGAACTATATTAATATAATCTTCTTGACTATATGAACGACGACCAATTACAATAATTTTGAATTCTTTATCTAATTTTCCTAGAACATCTAAATTATATAAGGCTGGCAATAACTTTCTATAAGTTAAATCTCCTGTCCCACCAAATAGTGTAATTGCACTTTTATTTTTCATTGTTCCCAACCCAGTCATAATGATAATTTCCTTCTTTATCTGTTCTTTCAAAAGTGTGCGCTCCGAAGTAATCTCGTTGTGCTTGAATTAAATTAGCTCCACTTTCAGCAGTAGTATAAATATCTAAGTAAGAAATAGCTGAAGTCATAGCGCTTAATGGTAATCTATTCGTAATAGCTAATGCTGCTACTTCACGTAAATTGTCTTGTCTTGTTTCAATAACATTTTTGAAAAATGGATCAAATATTAAGTTAGCTAACTCTGGATTATTTTGGTATGCTTCGATAATATTTTGAAGAATTTTTGCTTGAATAATACATCCACCGCGGAAAATTTTTGCAATTTGTGAATAATCAAAAGTCCAGTTGTATTCTTTTTCTGCAGCTTGAAGAAGTTTAAATCCTTGAGCATAAGAAACAATTTTTGAAATAAATAATGCATCACGAACAATCTCTTTAAGATGTTCTTTATCTTCAACAATTGCATAAGGTTTACGAGCGAATTCTTTTTCTGCACGAACGCGCTCTTCTTTAAGATTAGACATATAGCGACCATTTAGGGCAGCTGTAATTACAGAAACATCAATTCCTAAATCGATAGCTTGCTCGTTAGTCCATTTCCCTGTACCTTTTTGTTGAGATTTGTCTAAAATTTTATCTACTAAATAACTTCCATCTTCTTCTTTAACTTTGAAAATATTGGCTGTAATTTCTATTAAGTATGATTCTAATTCACCTTTATTCCACTCTTCAAAAGTTTGTTGTAACTCTTCATTAGTAAAGCCTCCTAAGTGTTTTAAGACTTTATAAGCTTCTGAGATAAGTTGCATATCTCCATACTCAATACCATTATGAACCATTTTTACATAATGTCCAGCTCCTCCTGTTGAAGTATAACTACAACATGGAATTCCATTAACTTTCGCCGCAATTGCTTCTAAAATTGGTCGAATCTCTTCATATGCTTTTTCATCGCCTCCAGGCATTAAAGCAGGACCAAATCTAGCCCCTTCTTCTCCACCAGAAACTCCAACACCAAAATAATTAATTCCTTTTTCTAATAGCAAATCATATCTTCTTTGTGTATCTTTGAAGAAACGAGTTACCTCCGTCAATAATAATATCCCCTTTGTCTAGGATCGGAGTAAGTTGATCAATAAGACTATCAACAGCAAAACCTGCTTTTACCATTAAGACAACTTTTCTTGGTTTTTCTAATCCATCTACTAATTCTTGTAAAGAATATCTTCCTACAACATTTTTATGTGGATGTTCCTCTAACATTTTATCAACAACAGATGTTGTTCTATTGAACACCGCTACTTTAAATCCATTATCAGCAATATTTAACGCTAAATTACTTCCCATTACCGATAATCCGATAACTCCGATATTTTGTTTCATTACTAAACCTCCTAGTTTTTCTTACTTTTAAATTATACCACTAAATACAATATTTGTGGTAACAATTTTTACTCAAAAAATTTTTTTACTATAATTCATCAGACATATTTTGAAAAAAATATACAATCATACAATAATAAATAATTATAGAATAAAGCAATAAAAATAATAATACATGGTTTTTATTTACAGTTATATATTAAATTTTTTTACTAAAAACCGCTATCATTTTACTTTTAAATAACCAAATATCTAATAAAAAGCAAACAAAAATATTTGTCTTTTAGAATTTTTTTGCGATATAATTTTTATAAAAGTAATGATAACGTTTACTTTTAAAATCATATCTTAAAGGAGAACTACTATGACTGAAGTTAAAATTTTAAAAATGTTCATAAACGGGGAGTTTGAAGAACATGTGAATCACGAACATCTTAAAGTGTTAAATCCAGCTACGGAGGAAGTAATCGCTAAAATTCCATCTGGAAATTTCAAAGATGTTGACCGCGCTATTAATGCTGCTGATGCTGCACAAAAATCATGGGAGAAACTTCCAGCCGTAGAGCGTGGAGAATATTTACGTAAAATCGCTAAAAAAATTCGTGAACGTGAACCGGAAATTACACAAACTATCGTTAATGAAGGTGGAAAAACTTTTGAACTAGCAAAAGTAGAGGTGCTTTTCACAGCTGATTATATGGATTACATGGCAGAATGGGCTCGTAGATACGAGGGAGAAATTATTCAAAGTGACAGAAAAGATGAGCATATTCTTTTATTCAAACGTCCTTATGGTGTTACTACAGGGATTCTACCATGGAACTTCCCATTCTTCTTAATCGCAAGAAAAGCTGCACCAGCTTTACTTACTGGTAATACTATAGTTCTTAAACCTAGTCAACTTACACCGATTAACGCTCATATCTTCGCTGAAATTTGTCAAGAAGTTGGTTTACCAAAAGGAGTATTAAACATTATACATGGTCGTGGATCAGTAGTAGGAAATAGATTAGCATCTCATCCTAAAGTTGGCTTAGTAAGTTTAACAGGTAGCCTTGCTGCAGGACAAGAAGTTATGAAAGCAGCTGCTGAGAACATCACTAATGTTTCACTAGAACTTGGAGGAAAAGCTCCAGCTATAGTTTTTGAAGATGCAGATTTAGAACTTGCTGCAAAAGCAATCGTTGCTTCTCGTGTTATCAATTCAGGTCAAGTATGTAACTGTGCAGAAAGAGTATATGTTCATGAAAGTATAAAAGAACAATTCGAAAAAGCTTTATTCAACGAACTTGACAAGGTTAAATTCGGAGATCCAAATAAAGAACGTGGTTTAGATTATGGTCCACTTATCGAAAAACGTGCATTGAAACAAGTAATTGAAAAAGTTGATTATGCTGTTAAGCAAGGTGCTACTCTTGCTTACGGTGGCCAAGTAGACAAAGAACAAGTTGGATACTTCTATGGACCTACTGTTCTAACTGATGTAACAAATGATATGACTATTATGAAAGAAGAAGTATTTGGTCCAGTACTTCCTATTGCAACATTCAAAACTTTAGACGAAGTAATCGAATACGCTAATGATTCTGAATACGGTCTAACTTCTTCAGTTTATACTAAAAATCTTAACACTGCATTCAAAGCTATTAACGGCTTAAAATTTGGAGAAACTTATGTTAACCGAGAAAACTTTGAAGCAATGCAAGGATTCCATGCAGGACGTCGCAAATCAGGAATTGGTGGTGCTGATGGTAAACATGGTTTAGAAGAATACTTAACTACTCAAGTAGTTTATCTTCAATTAGATAATGAATAATATAAAAAAATAAAGGAGATCCTAAAAGATCTCCTTTATTTTTACAACTAATTTCACAAAAAAAGTTGACAAATTGTCAGAAAAAATGATAATATTTTAACAATAATTAATTAAGGAGCTACTCAAAATGAAAAATTTTAGACTTAACTAAAAAAATACTTTTTTTCGTGCCATTTTAGAAGCACTTATGTCTATGTTAATTGTAGATGTAAGTGCACCGACACCGTCATCTACAATGGCTAGTTAAGTTTTGTTTGCAGCCATTGGTATAAACTGAATGGCTTTTTGAGTAATATTATATATTTTTATTAAGGCTATTTAGTTTTTACTGAATAGCTTTTTGTATTAATAATGTATTATGTTAGGAGGAAAATTTTATGTCAGAAAAATCTCAATGGGGGTCTAAAATAGGATTCATACTTGCTTCTGCAGGTTCAGCAATAGGTCTTGGGGCAGTTTGGAAATTCCCATACATGACTGCTGCCAATGGTGGAGGAAGTTTTTTATTAGTTTTCCTTATTTTTACACTTTTAATAGGTCTTCCACTTTTACTGGCAGAGTTCGTCCTTGGACGTGGTGCAGCAGTTTCAGCAGTTAAAACTTTTGGGAAACTAGGGAAAAATAAAAAATATAATATCTTCGGAATTATTGGTGCATTCGCATTATTCGTACTATTATCTTTCTATAGCGTAATTGGTGGCTGGATACTAGTTTATCTTGGTATTTCAATAGCAGACGCTTTGGGTATTTATTCTACTAGCGATTATGTTGCACTTTTTAGTACTATCATCTCTAATCCATGGATTGCTTTAGGAGCTCAGGCGATGTTTATTCTATTAAATGTCTTAATTGTATCTCGTGGTGTCCAAAAAGGAATTGAACGCGCATCAAAAATTATGATGCCAATGTTATTCATCATCTTCCTAATTATTATAACAAGATCATTAACATTACCAAATTCTATGGCCGGAGTAACTTACTTCCTAAAACCAGACTTTTCTAAAATTACTACCTCAGGATTATTATTCGCATTAGGGCAATCGTTCTTTGCACTTTCTATCGGAGTTACAGCTATGCTAACTTATGCATCGTACTTAAATAAACAAGTTAACATGGTTCAATCTGGAGTTTCAGTAGTTATAATGAATATTGCTGTTTCTATTATGGCGGGGCTTGCTATTTTCCCAGCTATGAGCTCGTTCGGTATGGAATCTGAAGGTGGTCCAAGTTTATTATTCATCGTTCTACCACAATTATTCAACAATATGGCTTTCGGTAAAATTTTCTATATTTTATTCTTAATCTTATTCTTATTTGCAACTATTACTTCATCAGTTGTTATGTTAGAAATCAATGTAGGAAATCTTACAGATCAAAAAAATACTAATCGTACTAAATGGAGCGTTATTGTTGGTATACTTACATTTGTTTTCGGTATTCCATCTGCACTTTCATATGGAACACTTGCCAACACACTATTCTTTGGTAAAACATTCTTCGATTCTATGGACTTTTTAGTATCAAATATCCTAATGCCACTTGGTTGTCTATTCTTATCAATTTTTACAGGTTATGTATTAGATAAAAAAGTAGCGATACGTGAACTTCATGTTAAAGAAGATAGCAAAGTAAGCTTAGGCTTCTTCAAAGCATGGTTATTCCTATTACGTTACGTCCTGCCAATTATTATTGCAATCGTATGTCTAGCACAATTCTTCTAAACTAAAACAATAAACCTAGAATAAAGTCTAATTCTTTATTCTAGGTTTATTATTTAAAAAAATAAAGATAGAGATTTTAATTAACTTCTATCTTCATTTTAATTCATTTATTATTTAGAGTAGTTTGGACTTTCTTTTGTGATTTGAACATCATGTGGATGAGATTCGATAAGTCCAGCACCTGTCATACGTACAAATTGTGCATCTTCGCGAAGTGCGTGTAGATTTCTTGAACCAGTATAACCCATACCAGCACGAAGACCACCGATAATTTGGTAAATAGTTTCTGCTACAGCACCTTTATATGGGGTACGTCCTTCGATTCCTTCTGGAACTAATTTCTTACCATCTTCTTGGAAGTATCTATCTTTAGAACCTTTTTCCATCGCTGAGATTGATCCCATGCCACGATATGCTTTAAATGTTCTTCCTTGGAAAATTTCTAACTCACCTGGAGATTCTTCACATCCTGCAAGCATAGAACCTAACATTACTGCATGTCCTCCAGCTGCAATTGCTTTTACTACATCACCTGTATATTTAATACCACCATCAGCAATAATAGTTTTTCCAAGTTCTCGAGCTACAGTTGCACAATCATAAATTGCTGTGATTTGTGGTACACCTACACCTGCAACAACACGTGTTGTACAGATAGATCCTGGCCCAATACCAACCTTAACTACATCTGCTCCAGCGTTAAATAAATCACGAGCAGCTTCTCCAGTCGCAACATTACCTGCGATAATATCTAATTCTGGATAATTTGTTCTTAAAGCCTTAACTGCATCTAACACTCCTTTAGAATGTCCGTGAGCAGTATCAACGACGATAGCATCAACTCCAGCTTCCACTAAAGCTTCTACACGATCTACTGTATCGTTGGTAATTCCTACTGATGCTGCTACCAATAATCTACCTTTTTCGTCTTTTGCCGAATTAGGATATTTTGCTAATTTTTCAATATCTTTAATAGTAATTAGCCCAGTAAGTTTTCCTGCTTCATCAGTTAAAATTAATTTTTCAATTTTATGGCCACGTAAAATTACACTTGCTTCTTCCAAAGTAGTATTAGCTGGCGCTGTAACCAAATGTTCTTTCGTCATAACTTCACTAATTTTAATATCAAAATCAGTTAAAAATCTCATATCACGATTAGTTATAATACCTACAACTTTCATATCATCTGTATTATTTACAATCGGTACTCCTGAGATTTTATATTGTTGCATCAAGCTTTCAGCTTCGTCTACTAAGCTATCTGGAGTTAGGAAGAAAGGATCTGTGATAACCCCACTTTCTGAACGTTTAACTTTTCTTACTTGCTCTGCTTGCTCTTCGATAGACATATTTTTATGGATTACACCTATTCCACCTTCACGAGCCATAGCAATCGCCATTTTGTATTCAGTAACTGTATCCATAGCTGCCGAAATTACCGGAATAGATAATTTAATCTTGTCTGTTAAGTTAACTTTTAAATCAACTTTTTAGGTAATATATCACTTTTAGCTGGCACTAATAGTACATCATCAAATGTTAAACCTTCTTTTTGAAATTTATTTTCCCACATTATCTTCTTATCCTTTCTTTATTTCATCATCTGCTACATTAAACTTCACTTCATTATTTTCAAGAGAGGCAATTCTGCATAAAGAACAAATATTCACATTTTTTTGTTCTAATAATTTACGACCATTTTGGAAACTTTTCTCAACTAAGATACCAACACCAACAGTATTCGCACCTGCTTTTTCAACTATTTCCATAAGACCAAGAGTCGCTTGACCATTCGCCAAGAAATCATCAATTATAAGAACATTATCCTCTTTATTTATGAATTTTTCTGAAACTACTATCGTATTAGTTACATTTTTTGTATAACTATGTACTTCTGCGGTATAAATATCATTATTTTTCAAAGTTGCTGGCTTACTTTTCTTCGCAAAAACCATCGGCACTTTAAAAAAATGTGCAACTAGAATCGCAGGGGCGATACCACTTGCTTCTATTGTAAGAATCTTCGTTATTTTTTCCTTTTTCCAAAAATACTCATAAAAAGATTCTGCCATTTTCATCATTAGACTAGCATCTATTTGATGATTTAAAAACGAATCAACCTTTAATACATTATTGTCATAAACTTTACCATCAGTGACAATCATTTCTCTTAGCAGTTCCATAATATCTCCTTGATATAATTTAAGTAATTTTACTTATGATATCAAACTTTTTATAAAAATTCAAGAGTTAGATAAAATGTCATTTATCTAACTCTTTTTATTCATAATTTTACTTTAAAGTTTTCTAATAACTCTGTTATTTCTTCTTTTGTAAAATGATATTTTTCCTTGCAAAATGCACAAACTAATTCAGTAGACTCTTCTTGAGAAAGATTCTCTAACTCTTCACGACCTAACGTAACCAAAGCGTCTGCATAACGTTCTTTTGAACATGTGCATTTAAAGACAACATCGTTTTTACGTAAAATACGATAATTTTCTTCCCCTTCAAACAAAATATCCGCAATTTCTTCTGGAGTCTTTCCTTCATGAATAAGTGTAGATATAGGTTTTATATTAGAGATTACTTTTTCTAACTTCGTTATTGTTGCATCGGTTGCTTGAGGTAATACTTGAAGAATAAAACCTCCCGCAGCTATAACTGAATTATCAGTATCAACAAGAACTCCCAATGATACTGCTGATGGAACTTGCTCACTTGCTGCAAAATAATATGTAAAGTCTTCAGCGATTTCTCCTGAAACTATCGGAGAAGTTGTCGTATATTTTTCATTTAAGCCTAAGTCACGTACTACGGTAATATTTCCACCGCCTACTACACCTTTTACATCTAGTTTCCCTTGGGAATTACTTGGAATATGAACTTGCATATTTTTAGCATATGCCGTTGTTTCTCCAAGCTCATCTGACGAAGCGTATATTGTTCCTATTGGCCCATCTCCACGAACTGCTACATCAATTCTATCACCGCTTTTCAGCATCGCACCCATCATAGTTGTTACAGTCGCAACACGCCCCGTAGCTGCAATCGCTGTAGGATAAGCATCATGACGTTTTCTAATTTCTTCTACTAAATCTGTTGTCTTTGTTACAAAAAATCTAATCTCATCATTAAAGGCTAGACCTCTAATTAAATAATCTTTCATCAAAATAAAAGTCCTTTCTAAATAATTTTCTAATTATTAAGTCACTTACGATTTTTTTATTATACAGGGAATAAAGATTGTTGTCTATTAAAACAATTAACAATCTTAATGCTTACTTAATTTTATATACCAACAAACACTTTAACTATATCTTTTAATTTTTTTCAATACAGACTGTTTCTTAGCCTCTCTAGCTCCGCCTCGTCGCGAAATCGATGGTAACACATCATCCAATGCTGTTCCACCTTGAATCACTTTTCCCTTTACTTATAGACTTCTCAATAAATTTCTTAGAATCTTCTTTTAAATTTTCTTCTACAATAAGCTCTTCTATTTTTTTCTCTTTTCTGCATTTTAGCATATTTATAAAATGCTTCTATTATTTCTTCATTACTATTGAATTCTGTTATATCTGTACAATTGATAAACTCTATTATCAAATGTTCTTTGGCTCGTGTTCCTAAAGAAGAACGGATAAGACGACGAATTTCTTCTTTTTAGAATTTCTATATCCCCTTGTTCTTTAGCTTTTTTTCCAAAAATTAATGTAAGTATATAGTCAAGGTTAACTTCTTGCGTTTTTTTAAAAAGATCAATTTGAAACTCAATATCTGCAAAATCTACTTCTATTTCTCGTTTATCTAGGTCGGGTTTATCGGGACCAGTAAGTTCCTCTTTTATCTTAATATATGTACCCGTCATATCCTGCTTTTAGTCTATCAGAAATTATCTTCTCAAAATCACTAAATTCATCATAGTTTCTCAAAGATATTTTCTTTTCTTTAAAGATTTCACCAAATAACTTGACAAACTCTTTCTTATCTTTTTGTAACTTAATTTCACTAGGATCTGGAAATCTTTCAAGTATTTCTTGACATAGTTCAGCATAACCTCTTACAGTATTCCCAGTTTCATCATCAACAAATCCATTAATATAATCATCATAACTACGTTCAACTATTATATTAATGCTATTTTCATCACCAAATAGCTTTATTGCATCTTTCGTAGCTTTTTCTAGATTTCTAAAACAAACAATATTCCCAAAAACTTTTACCTTATTTAGAATTCTATTTGTTCTAGAAAATGCTTGAATCAAACCATGATAACGTAAATTTTTATCAACAAACAAAGTATTCATCGTAGGAGCATCAAACCCTGTTAAAAACATACCAACTACAATCAGTAAATCAACCTCTTTATTACAAACTCTACTCGACAAATCTTTATAATAATTTTCAAAACCATTTCCCTCAATTGTAAAGTTAGTTTTAAAGTACTCATTATAATCAGCTACTACTTTTGTCAAAAATTCTTTGGCAGTAGTTGACATAGCAGATGGGGTAAGACTTTCTTCTTCTATTTCTCCTACTACTTTTTTTCTCTTCATTTGGAGCATAGCTAAAAATAGTCGACACTTTTATCTTTTTATCCTCTGGCAAGTTTTCTTGTTGCTTTTGGAATTCTTCATAGTACATCTTAGCCGCTTCTACGCTTTGAACGGCAAACATCGCATTAAAGCCATTTAACCTTTTACTTTTTACTGTATATTGAGTGTTACGATAAGTTTTCATATCAAAAATTATCTAATATATATTTTGTAATCTCCGAAATACGTTCTGGATGAAGTAACATCTGCTTTTCAAGGACTTTTTAATTTTTTTCTTCATCAGTTTCTTCTTCTGACTTTCTTTAAATTTCGGGATTTATACTATTATAATCTATTTTTAAACTTCAATACTTTTAGCATCACGAATAGCATCAGTAATTACATAACTATGCAGCTGAACGCCAAAAAAATATCAGCGGTCGTTTGACTGTCTAACGAATTTTCTGGGAAAAATCGGTGTTCCTGTAAATCCAAATTGATAATAATTTTTTTAAATGCTTTTTTTGAATATTTTTTTGTGCAAGCCCAAATTGTGACCTATGACATTCATCATAAATAAAGTACACAATGTTTTGTTATAGATTTCATGACTTTTTATTACTTTTTAACAAACTCATTTAATTTTTGAATTGTAGTTACTACTATTTTATTGTCTTGTTTTTCAATACTTAATTTTAATTCTTTAGTGTCCTTACTTCCATTTACACTATCTTTCTGGAACTTCTGATATTCTCGCATAGTTTGGTAGTCTAAATCTTTCCTATCCACTACAAAAAATACTTTATCAATATAATCTAGTTCTGTTGTAAGTCGTGCTGATTTGAACGATGTCAAAGTCTTCCCTGATCCAGTAGTATGCCAAATATAACCACCTGCTTCTACGCTACCAGCCTTTTTATTTTCAAAACTCGAATTAATTCTCCATAATATTCTTTCTGTAGCCGCTATTTGGTAAGGACGCATTATAAGTAGCACATCTTTAGCATTAAAAATACAATATTTTGTCAATATCTCTAGTAAGGTTCTTTTTTCAAAAAATGTTGCTGTAAAATCTTCCAAATCTGCGATAATTTTATTTTTGGCATCAGCCCATTCACATGTAAATTCATAATTACTTTTATCGCGTTCAGTAGTATTGGCAAAGTATCTCGTATAAGTTCCATTCGAAATAACGAAAAAAATCTGAACAAATTTATACAACGAATTATCAATATTAAAACTCTCATCTTCGTATCGTTGAATCTGACCAAAAGCTTCTCTTATATTAACGCCACGCTTTTTAAGTTCTATATGAATCAGTGGCAATCCATTAACCAAAATACTAACATCGTATCTATTTTTGGCTACACTTATTTGATTTACTACTTGAAGATAATTATTATATATATTTTTATCTATAATTTTTATATTTTTTTAATCTACCATTATCAAATATAAAATCATAAATATGGTTTTTCTTGGATTTTACGAGTTTTTTTCTACTATCCCATCATTAGGTGTATCTAAATACTCTAACAAAAACCTCTTCCATTCACTATCACTAAATTTTACATCATTTAGTTTTTCTATTTGCACTCTAAGATTTTCATACAACTCAGCCATAGTCGTAATATCAAGTCTTTCATATCCTTGAGCGACTAGATTATTTATCATATTTTTCTTCTAACTGAGCTTCTGTTTGATATTCTTCTACTCTTCTCTCAGGCTTTTTCAAAATTAGCTAAAAACTATTCCACCTGTCATCTCTGCAATAGGTAAGGTATTGTACTTTAATTTTCTCTTCTGACATACTTTCACTCCTTCCATCTATAATCCCTTATAAAATTTTCAAATAATCTTCTTAACATTTCTTTTTCATGTTTTTTTAATTCTGCGCTCTCTAAATCAGAAACTTTATTATGAGAAAATAAATTTATTCTCCTTATATATGCTTTTCTCTCTTGTTCTGTTAAATTGTCATCTGTAATTAATTCTCCCCAGAGCTTCATAACCTAAATAAGTTGATGTTTTCTCTAACAAATTTCTAAATAAAGTGAAAATGATATCTTTCTATTTTATTTTTCTGAAATAGCCTTTTTTTATCTCATATTTTATAAAAATGATGATATCCAAAAAAATAGTATCATTTTGTTTTTCTTTTATGTACCTATTCCCTTTCATTTTTAATAAAACAACGTTCGAAAATTCTTTCTTTCATTCATATCTAATGATCTATTTATTTCATTATACAATACATTATAAAATAACGCATGATGAGTTGTGATTATAGGTTTTTATATTAAGAGACCGTGCTTTTTCTACTAATTCTTTCAAAGGAAATTGCTACTTCTATTATATTATTATCATCTAATGAAGACATAGGATCATCTATAAATATATACTTTCAGATTATTATAATTCTCTAGCGTCCTCTCTTCAACATCACGAATACTTAAATCAGATAATATTGTTTCTAACATTACTAAAAAAATATTGACCAAATAAATATACTTTCTTCTCCTCTAGATATCTTTATATTCTCAATAACTTCATTTCCTTTTTGGTATTCTAAAAGTAATTTCTCCTGTTTTCCATGTTAAATGCAGGTTCTAGTTTAGATAAAGTAAATTCTTGGAATTTTCTAATTATATTTACTTCTTGTCCTAAATCTTTTAATAATCGAAAAAAATTCCGAACCCTTATCAATTTTTTTAAAAACACTACTATCTATATCGCTATTATCCCAAATAAACAAATCCTCTATAAAAGAGTTATAATATAATATCTTAGGGATATTCATCTATATTGTTATCTTTTTTTCTACTAATTTCCTTAACTCCATAGATAGTCTTGTTTTTACCCATACCATTAAAAAGCATAATATAGAAATATCTCTCTATCACTATCTACTATGTTTTTAGCTAATTCCTCTATATTATCAAAAAGTCTTACTACTCATAATGGTTATTTCTCCCTTACTATAAATTAAAAACTTAATAATTGTTCTCTCCAGTATTCATACTGTTTCTGGCGTTGTTCAATTTCTTTAGGTAATCCCTTTTTAATATCATTTACTAAAGTATCAAACTTATCAAGAATATTTACTACGTGTTGTTGAACGTGCAGAGGGGGAAGAAAAAAATTTATACTCCATTATTTTCTTTTTATCTCCTCTTGGCATCTTAGCACCTTTTAGAATATTTTTATATTATATTCAAAAAAATCTTTCATCTGCTAAAACGTGATATAAATATCTTGATTTAACTATATTTTTTTCTTGGACATATATTGCTAATACATCACCATTTGTTCCCCAATTGTATCAGCGTACCAAATTTTTCTTAGATATGGTCTTATATTCCCTATAAGTATGCTGTCTTTTGTGAATTTTGTAAAATTCCCTTCTTGAGGTACATACTTAGAATCTTCTTTCCCATACTTATCTTTAAGTAAATTATCTACACCTACATAGTTAAATACAGTTAATTTTTTTCTGACGAGATTTTTGTGATGAATATCCTGCAATACCGCTTAATTGGTATTTAATAACCTTATCTTCAATATCTAAATCAATAACTCTTGCTATTTCTCGTAAACTTTCATAGTAAGTATTAGATATTATGTGCGTGCGTGCTATCACATTCTACATCGAATGTCAATAGCTTCTCACGATAATATTCATATTGTTTTTGACGCTGTTGTATTTCTTCTGGCAACAATCCTTTTTGTGTCTGCAAGCAACATTTGGAAATTTATCCAACACTTTTCACTATTTTATTTTTGAAGTGAAAGAGGTGGAATAGGAAACTTTAATTTATTTAAACTTGATTGTGTTAAACTTGGTCGCGTTGAGTTTTCACTTAATTTATTCAAATCATAGTTTTCAATAAAAATAATAAAAATACTTTTGGTATCAATTTACTATCATCAATTTCAGTGTAGAAAAATTGTATCAACATTCCAAAACAGTTTATCTAAATAAAAAACATTGTCTATAGAACCTTTTCTCGGTATTAAAACAGTTGGCTTATCATAAGAATATTTGTCAACAAAAAACTCCCATTTCACCACCACTTCCGTAAACAGGTATATTCCCCTCACCTAACGTTTTTCCAATCTTTTTCCATTTTTTTATAGTAACAATCTCTTCTAATTGAACTATACTTAACCTTCTGTCTTCTTCCATTTCTTTAGTTATTTTTATTTAAGTAATCTTCACTTAACAACTTATCTCTATAATAAGTATATTGATTAGTACGTGACTGAAGTTCTGACTGAAGTTCTGACTGAAGTTCTGTAACATAATTTGTGAATTTGTCAAGTATTTCTACTATTTTTTTCTTGAGTTTTTAGAGATGGAATGGGAATTTTCATATTAGTAAACTTTGAAATCACATTCGTTTATGTTCTGTTACATCTATATTTATTGTTTTTTTATATAGTGATAACAATACCTAAAAGGTGATTAATCCTTTCTTTGGCTTTAATATTTTCATAGCGGATGATTTAATTTTTAAAGCTAAAAATCTACCCAATGGTTACTAGTAGTGAAGTCATCAAAAAAATAATTACAGGATTAGACTTTGTTGCATTATAAATTCCTTTTTTTCTTTTTGTATACCCTAAAATAAATGTTTGTCCTGCAGTTAATACCGGTATGTCATATTTATCGTCATAATTTGTATTCTCAACAATATATTTGGTTGGTTGTTCATAATCAATTACTTCCCCTAACTTCTTCCATTCTACTTTTTTTCATTTTTTTAGTAGCTCTAATATATTAGTCACTTACTTCCCTCCTTTCTTCGCTATTTTCTCTATGTTTTTTATTTCTTCTAGATAATCTTTCTCTACTGAAGTTAGGGTATAATCTGAATACTTTTTGTATTCTTCATCTACTTTTTTCTCCATTTGTTTACGTGATACTTTCCCTGCATTTTCTAATATATTCTCACCTGTTGCTTGTAATATATTATCTACGTGTTTTATCCAATCAGCCATTGTCATAGCTTTTTCTCGTTCTGCTTGTCTTTCGGCAAAATCTAAATATCCCGATACAAGCTGATTTAAACCGCGTAATTCTTTTTCATTCAAATAATTTTTTGCTATTTTAGCTTCAGTTAGTGTTGGTAATTCTCCTTTAAAAGTTGTTAATCCCATAAATTCCTTATTACCATCAACTCTATCATATATTAACTCACTAGCTGTTTGATTGTGTATTGCATAATGCATTTTGTTTTGAACAGTAGCAAAGAAACTTTTAGCTTCTTTACTATTTTTATCATAGTCTATTGATGTTGAAAATAATTCTAGCACTTGTCGATAAAATACTTTCTCACTAGAACGAATATCACGAATACGTTCTAAAAAGTTCTTTGAAGTAATTACCCCCTCCAAAGTTTTTAAGACGATTATCATCCATTGCAAAACCTTTGATTAGATATTCTTTTAGTACTGTAGAGGCATATTTTCTAAATTGAACTCCACGTGGTGAACGTACTCGGTATCCAATAGCAAGAATCATGTCGAGATTGTAAAAAGCTACTTCTCTAGTTTGAACTTTTCCCTTTAATAGCACCATGTTTAGTGGTTGTCAACTGATAGTTTACAACCATTTTTTCTTCCAATTCACCATCTTCTAATATAGCTTTTATGTGCTTGCTTATATTCTGTTTTGTCGTTTGAAAAAGCTCGGCGATTTGGAGTTGATTAAGCCATACTGTTCCATCTTCTAATCTAAGGTTAATCTTTTTGCTTTTCCATCTTCTGTATTATAAATAATTATTTTTATTACTCATTACTTTCAAGCTCCCTAACTATCTCATCTATTGAGGCACGAAGTTCATCTATTTTTTTCACAGTTTCTTCGATTTCTTTATTTAATACTTTAATATCTATTTTTTTCTCTTGTATCTTCTTTTTTTCTACATATGTTGATACTGACAAGTTATAGTCATTCTCAACAATTTCTTTTGTATCCACATATCTTGAGAAATATTCTTTATCTGCTCTACTGCGAAATTCTCCCATAATATTTTCAATATTTTTTTCTTCTAATATGTTATTATTTGTTTCTTTTTTAAACTCTTTTGTTGCATCAATAAATAACACTTTGTTTTCTGTTTTATTCTTTGCAAGAACTAAAATACAGGTTGCGATTGAAGTACCAAAAAATAGATTATCCGGAAGTTGAATAACACAATCTACAAAATTATTATCTACAAGATATTTTCTAATGATTCTTTCAGCTCCCTTTCGATAAAAAATACCTGGGAAACATACTATAGCCGCGCGTCCTTTACTTGATAAATAGCTTAATGAGTGCATAATAAATGCAAAAGTCAGCATAAGATTTTGGTGCTAATTTCCCAGCAGGAGCAAATCGTTCATCATTAATAAGAGTTGGATCTCCATCACCTATCCATTTTATAGAATATGGTGGATTAGAGACAATTGCATCGAATGGCTTTTCATCAGTATGTTGAGGATTTAAAAGAGTATCTCCACGTTTAATAGAAAAGTCAGCATAGTTAACATTATGTAAAAACATATTCATACGAGCAAGGTTGTAGTTAGTCATATTAATCTCTTGACCAAAATAACCATCTTCTATTTCAACACCCTCAAATTTACGCATTTGTAAAAGTAAACTTCCACTACCACATGTTGGATCATATACCTTATTAATTTTGGTTTTCCCATCTACAACTATGCGAGCAAGAAGGCGTGATACTGTTTGCGGTGTAAAACTCTCCACCAGATTTTCCTGCGTTAGACGCATAATTAGAGATTAAATATTCGTAAGCATCTCCAAAGGCATCAATATGATTATCTTCAAAATTCCCAAAATTAAGTTCGCTAATCCCTACTAAAATATTAGTTAACTTTGTATTTTTTTCTTGAACTGTTTCCCCTAAACGGTCACTTGTAAGGTCTACATCCCTAAATAGGCCTCTTATATCTTCTTCTGAACCATGACCTACTGCACTACCTTCTATTTCTTTAAAAATATTATCAAGTTGAACATTAAGATCATCCTGCTCATTTGCTGTTTTTACAACATTCTCAAAAAGTTGACTTGGTAAAATAAAAAATCCTTTTTCTTCTACTGTTCCCGCCTTAAAATATTTCAAAGCTTCTTCGTCACTTATATCAGCATAATTGAACTCAACATCTCCTGCTTCATACTCCGCTTTGTTAAAGTAATCTCTCATATTTTCAGAGATAAATCTATAAAATAAAATTCCTAGTATATATTGTTTAAAATCCCAGCCATCTACTGCTCCTCGAACATTATCTGCTATCGACCAAATCTTCCTATGTAATTCTGCACGTTGAAGACCTTCATTATTTTCTCTCTTACTAGCCATCATTTTTCTCCTGAATTTTTTTATTAATCAATACTAATTATATCATAAACTATCACTTTTACGGTGAAAAAAAGGCACGAAATTATTCGTAGCCTTTCTTTATTCCCATAATACGTTTATTATTTTTTCTTACTTTTCTTTATTCATCTTGTAAAGTTCTATTATTCCTTTTAGGGTTAACTCTTCATCTACAATATCAACCGATGAGCTATATTTCGCAATAAACTTCGACAAACCACCTGTTAAAACAACTTTATAATCCCCACCTAAATCTTTTTTTAGATGAGTTATAATATTTTCAAATTGCCCTAAAAAACCATAGAAGAAGCCTGCCTGCATTTGACTCGTTGTATCCATTCCTAACGATGTAGATACAGCCTCTAATTCTATACGAGGCAGCTTTGCAGCTCGAGAGTACAGAGCTTCTGCACTTATGTTCATCCCCGGACAGATTACACCTCCACGATAATTCATCTCACCATCAACACAATCAAATGTTGTTGCCGTTCCAAGATCAACAATAATAGCTGGTAAATACCCGCTAACCTTCGCTCCAACTATGTCAACTACACGATCGGCACCTAACTTGCTACTATACGGTGCTGGCACTTTTATTCCTGTTGTTATTCCAGCAGAAACTATAATTGGTTCTTTTTTGAAATATTTTTTACTTAGTAGTTCTAAAGCAAACATCATTTTTGGAACAACACTTGAGATAACTACTCCATCAAAGTCCTCAAACTTAATATTTTTTTATCTACAAAAAAGTTTCTAATAATAACATATAGTTCATCCTCTGTCTTTGTATTATCCGTTGCGATACGCCATGAACAAAGTTGTTTATAATCACTTCCAAAAACTCCAAGGACAATATTTGTATTCCCTACATCTAATGCAAAAAAATCATCGTTTATCTCCTAAAATTTAAAAAGTCACTTTTATTATATCATATTTCCTAAGAAATATTTAGTGTTAATAAAATATTTTTTTCTCACTTTTTATTTGTATGAAATTTGGAGTAATTTCTATATTATAAGCTTCTAAATATCAATAGTTCTAAAAAAATAAAAGCTGAAAAATATTCAGCCTTATTTCTTATATTCTATTTTTCTAGCTTTAGAAAGTGATTCTCTATATTTAAGAGGTGTCACTTTTAACTAATGTTTTTGAAAAATTCTAATAAAGTAACTTGTATCGAAAGTAACCTATATAATCTGCAACCTCAGAAATAGAAATCAGTATTAGCAAGTAAATAACATGCATTAGAAATACGTTTATCATGAATATAATCTACAATACTAATCCCCATATCTTTGTTGAAAAATTGAAGAAAGATAACTTTTATTTACTCCTAAGTAGTCACTAACATTATCCAAACTGATTTTTTTCTGAAATACGATCATTAATATAAGCTATACAGTTACGAACAACAGCTTGTTTATCTTTATATTTATTTCTATCTACTAAAAGACAATAACTTCTAATTACATCTTCTGATAAATCATAGTTATCAAGTTTGTTTTTAATTTTAACCCACAGTTCTTCTACACCTAGATAATCTTCGCTATGTTGTTCAAGCGCATATCTTAATAAATCATTCATATTATAAGATTTTCTACGTTGAACATTAACTCCTTGCTCTACGTTATCTTCTTCTACACCATGGTTTCTTTGACGAAGGTCAAACAACATATTTACACGAGAAATATTCCCATCAACAACCGCTTCAAGAATTTCGCGTTTAAATTTAACTTCACTCTCTAAAATGCTATTTAGATAATTATTTTTTCTTGATGATGTTCTACGAACATTTTTCACACTTGAATCTTCTACTAAAACAATAGCGTCTAAAAAGTCTACATTTTCATCTTCCACTAATAATTCTACCAAATAGTTAAATTTCTTTCTTGGAGTAATCGGTAGTGAAAAATATACATCACAAATTAATTCACTAATACTCGCTCCATATTTAGTAAGTGATTCTTGGAATAATTTAGTTGGGATAAGATACTCTAAAAATGGTGTGATTAGGTAAAACTCTTCATCATTATCACTTGGAATGAAATAAACATGAAATACCTAGACCACTTTGACATTTAACTAACTTTCCTTTATGCAAACCTTCTTTTATCTTTTGGTAAATTTCTTTTTTAAAAATCTGCTGAAAAATACTACTTAATTGTTCTTCTCCTAGGTTTTGAGACGAATATCTTCATCACTATATTTGTATGTTAAAACACTACCATTTAAGTCTAATATATCTTTAATACGCTCAATTTTTTTTAGCGAACTTTTCATCTCGCCTACCTCCTCTTACAAACGGATAAATTTTTAATCTATAGTAATATCTCTTCTTGCATTAATAATATATGAAATTACAAAAAACACTACGCTGTACGCTACTAACATAATAATTAATGCATTAGCATTGTCAAATTTAAAAATTTCTTTAACAAAATTACGACTTGCTTCACTCTTATAATATTCACTAAATAATGGAACATCAAACATGTGGTATTTAGCCCAAGACCACTTCGTTACGGCCCACCCAGTGATAAGTCGGATAATAGTTGTTCCTAATAGACTCACCATAACTAATACAAGTGAAAGAATTTGTGTTTTAAATACTACACAAAGTAACACTACCATAGCAATAAAGAATATCATAGTAGCAAGTTCTGTTAAGCTTGTAATTATAAGTTGTTTCGCTACTGTTCTTCCAAAATATCCCTTCTTCCAGAGTTTCTATTTAATTGGTTTAGTCCTATTTTTTTGTTGAAAAAAATACATAATATTTTATAGCAAAATCAAAAGCTGTTCCTAAAACAAAGAAGATAATATAGTTGATAAAACCCTAAAGGTTATTTTCGCTGTTAATATAGCTGAACGTGATTTTGGTCTTGTATAAAAAAACTTAACAGTTCCCTTAGAATATTCTTGAGATAAATTATTTGCAAGCATTATAAGTGCAAATACTCCACCCTACAGCTGCTGCAATCGTAGTTATACTAATCATTATTTGTAATGGATCGAAATTTTTCTTTAAAATACGATTTTTGAAAATACCCATATGCTGCTATTATCGCAAAACATAATAAGCATATATATCCAAGTTGTTATCTTTTTATAATCTTTTATAAATTCATTAAATAATAGTTTCATTACTTATTCTCCCCTCCTGTAATTTGTAGGAAACGATCCTCTAACGATGTAGTTAATTCACGAATAGAATCTAATTCTACATTGTTAGTTACTAAATATGTAATTACTCTAGCTTTGTCTTCTCTAGAAATATTTTCAAAAAAATAAATCCGTCTTTTGTTAATTCATAACGAATACCTAATTCTCGAACTAAGATTTCTGCTTTTTTTCAACATCATATGTTGAGATTAAAGTTTTAATTGTTTCATCTGCTACAAGATTATCTAATTTATCATCAGCGATAATTCTACCTTTTTCAATAACGATAACTCTATCACTTACTTTTTCAATTTCATCTAATAGATGAGATGAAATTAAAATTGATACTCCTGTTGCAGCTATTTCTTTTAGCTTATTACGGAAGTCTTGAACACCTTGTGGGTCTAAACCATTTACCGGTTCATCTAGTATAAGTATTTTCGGATCATTTAATAAAGCTTGAGCTAGACCTAAACGTTGACGCATACCTAATGAATAAGTTTTTACTTTTTTTCTAATAACTTTGCTTAATCCAACAAATTCTACCAGTTCCTTCATACGAGCACGACTTACTTTTTTACCACATACGCGTGCCATTTGTTTTAGATTTGACCATCCTGACATATAGTTATAAAATTCAGGAGTTTCTATCATAGCACCTACTTCTTTAAGCATTTTTACTTTTCCTAATCCAAGTGGTTTTTCAAAACAATAAACTTCTCCTTTAGTTGTTTTTGTTAATCCAACTAACATTCGCATTATTGTTGTTTTCCCACTACCATTAGGTCCAAGAAGTCCTATAATTTCACCTTCATGCATATCGAAGCTAATATCTTCAACAATTGTCTTTAATCCTATACGTTTTTTTAAGCCTAATACTTCTAAAACAGGTTTCCTATTATCTTCATTTTTTTCTGGAAGAATTTCTTCTTCAACCTCTTGTTTTATTAAAGCTTGCTTTAATTCATTACGATCTAAAACTACTGTTTCTTCATAATCATTTTCTTGAGGTTTTTCCTGACTCTTCGTTTATCTCTACAGAATCCGTATTCGATTCTTCATGATACTTTCTTGTAAGAGTAGATTCACCTTCTATATCTACTTGTTTTCTTATTTTACTCAACAGTGCTGCATAATCTTCTGATTTTGCACCCTTATTTGTTACTTCTTCATCTCTTAATAGTTCTTTGTTTTCATCTGAATTTGTCATTATTTGTAGAAGATTCCTTTCTTATAAATTTTTCTTTTTATATTATATCATACTTATACTATTATTTCCATTAAATAATATATAATTATTTTTTTATTTTATCAAATATGTACACACTTGTATTTTTTTGTCTCTATTTCAAAAATTTCTTGTATTTTCTTTTTACTTGTCATAAAGCTATGAAATAAAAAAACTTTTTCAAGCTATTTACTTTATATTAATGCTATACTCACTGTATCTTAAAATTTTAGATTATACTTGTACATACTAGAAAAATAAAAATTTCTAAACATTACTCAATATTTTTTTCACATTATAATATAATTAAATTTTCAAAGAAAACCTATATTTGTTCTTACAATACTCTCCTATAATTTAAGAATTTAATTTCTTTTTCAGAAATTATACTATTAACTTTTATAAAAAAATGATGATTATACTTTATCGATATAATCACCATTTTTTTTCTTTTTAATCTTATTAAATATTTAAATTCTTATGAAAAAACGACTAACTTTCCAAAAAATATATGGAACTAACGTTAGGGCATATTGCTAGTGATAATAACCCATTCATTCTGAATGTTTCAGAAAAGAATTATTAAAGCAAAATGCTATTACACCTATTAATAAAATTAGATATCCTAAAATTTCTACCTTAGCAATAGAGAAAAACATCCCTTCTCTTTCAACATTATGTCTTTTGTATACTTTACTCATAATTATTGCAAATACCGTCAACACCCCTAACCATAAGTATATATAGCCAGGTTGCTCATATTTGAAATAGTAGAATATCGGTATATGTCTTGGATTAAATGCAGGAAGATTCTCCAACCATCTCTCTTTTCCTAGCGCTCTCATTACTAACTCCATAAAACCTAGTAAATATCCATACGATGTTAGAACTGGAATGTATAGAGCTCCCATACTCACTACACTGCCACAAAAACTAGCAAAGATTGCACCTAGTAAAATCACTCCTATCCCTAAATAGAATGTTTTTGAATATGCACTGAAGGCAGTACCTATATTATAAATATCACCTAGTACACTTGCTTTTACAATAAATATATTCACTATTCCTACTAATATTGAAGCAACTAACAATATTAGTAAACTCAGAGTAAGTTTTGCAAAATATACTCTCTCTTTTTTAAACGGTAAACTCGAAACAAATTTCCCAAAGCTTGTATGGTACTCCGCCCCAAATATTAATAGTCCAATCAATGTTACCAACACATAGTAACCTATATTTATACTTGTTGTATAAAGAGTTTCTTTAATTTCTAATTTATCTTTACCTAAATTCTCTTTTTGCAAAGTCAAAAGATTTTTCATGTGATTATAATTTATAACTGGTGGATAAATTTTTATTTAACTCCTCTCGAAGCTTCACATGCTTTTCACTTTCTGGTTGTTCAGCCAAAAAAATTCATGATACTTACCTGTATATTCTAACTCTTCTTTTTGTTAGATACCTTTTTATATTCCTCGTGATACTCTCCATAGGTGTAATTTAAATCACCCTGTGAGGGTGTAAAAAGTTATAAGCCCACTTATAGGATATTCTGTTAAATATGCACCTACAGCATATCTATGTAAAAGATAATCATAGCTTTCTTTTGAAATTTTTCCCATTATAACTATCTATATAGTTACGTTTCTCTATATCTATCTTTTTGATATTGTTGATTTTTTTCCTCTTTATTGTTCAATTTACTAACTTTTTCACGAGCCGCAACTCCAATATTTTTTTCAAATTCATAACTAGCAATCTCTTGTTTTAGTCCATTCAACTGCTTAGATGCTGTCAATGTTGTAAAAAGTGTGAAATCCTAGTAATAAAAATAATTATAGTAATAAAATATTTCTTCAAATAAATTCGTATGATTTTCAAAATATCTCTAATCATTTTCTGCTCCTCCTTTATTATTTATAATAAATATATCTTCTAAAAGAACCGGCAGTTCATCACATTGTAATGGTGCGCTTTCTTGTATTAAATCTCTAGTTTCTTCAAAGCTACCGCGTACTAACACTACATAAACTCTACCTATATTACTTACTATTCTCACACTATCTAAATTAGCAAACTCATCTGGAATCTTATCTTCATACACCAGTTGATATTTGCTATATGCCATCTTATCAACCTCTTTACCATATTTACCTGTTGTATCTATGTATATAATCTTATCGCTAATATTTTTCTAAATAATCTAATTGATGGCTACTTACCAGTATTCCAACACCGCTATCTTGAGCTTCTATAATATAATTAATAATAAGTTTTATATTTATTATATCTATTCCGTCTAATGGCTCGTCTAATAGTAAAAAGTTTGTTCTACAGGCTAAACCTAAAATCACTCCAAAAAAATTACCGTCTGACCTTTTGACAACTCTGTTATTTTTTTATTTAGAGAGATCTTGTTTTTTTACCAACTCTTTTTCAAAAATAATCTTTGTCAAAATTCTCGTAAAGCTAGCTCGTAATATTTTTATAATATTTTTTTATCTTTGTATATTTAAAAATAATCGAACTTATCAGGAATATAAATTATATTACTTTTTCAAATTATTTTTGTTCTATGTTAACACCATCTATAGTAATTTCTCCCATATCCAACTGATAAATTCCAGTTATTAATTTTTAGAAGTGTTGTTTTCCCGCTACCATTTCTTCCTACTAAAGAAACAACTTCTCCACTTTTCAACTTCTAAATTAATATTATTCAAAAACTTCTTTCTTTTCAAATTTTTTTACTCAGATTTTTTTGATTTCTAACTTCATAGCTTTCAACCTCCTTATACCTTGATATAACTTTTTCTTCCAATTTTTTTCTTTTGATAATCCAATAAAACGCCATTCTAACAATATTTTTTTCCAAAAATCGTTTCTAATTTTTTTCTCACTAACTTTTTTTCCATATTTATTTCTCCATAAATACTTCATCTATTTTTATCAGCTCTTCTTTTGTAATTCCACAAATTTTCGCCTCTCTCACCAATTCTTCTAATAAAAGTATCTATTAGCTCATAATTAGGTTTTATGGCGTCCAAATTTTCTGTTATAAACGTACCACGTCCTACAATCGTTACTATTATTTTTTCTTTTTCTAACTCTTGATACGCCTTCTGAACTGTACTAATATTAACATTTAAAATTTTTAGCAAATTCTCGAATCGATGGCATTTTATCATTTTTCTTTTAACATTCCTTTTTGTTATTAATTTTTTTGTTTCATCTACAACCTGTTTGTATAAAGGCTTCTGCGAACTACTATCTAATTTAAAACATAATTTACCTCCTTCCAGTTATAAAAAAATCCTAAGTGTACTGTTTTTCACCATACACTTCTTACACTTTAAGTGTACCACATAGAACCATACATTTCAAGTATTTATAAATATCTTTATTCATGGTATAATTACCACGAGGTGATTGCTATGAAACATGCTCTTAGGAAGAAGTTTCTACATATTAGAAATAATCTTGATACAACATACCAAATTCAAGCAACAGAAAAAAATATTCAAAAACATTAGAAGAAAGTGATATTTTTAAAAAATTCGCAAAAAAATATTTATTTATGTCGGTTTTGGAACTGAAATCCAAACAGAATATCTTATTAAAAAAATATAGATAGTAAAGAAATCTTTTGTACCTAAAAATAGTAAAGCCGTACTATGAAACTGGTAAAAAAATAAAAGATTGGGTCTGACCTGTCTGTAGGTCATTTCAATGTTCTCGAACCTATACAAAAATGACTTCTATGTCGAGGAGATAGATCTTGTTATTACACCATCAATTGTTTTTGATAAAAACGGCTATCGTCTAGGATACGGTAAAGGATATTACGATAAATATTTTTAGTGAAAATAAATATAAAACTAGTCTAGGTTTGTCTTTTGAAAAAAACTACTTCAAGAAGAAATTCCTAAAGAAAAAAACATGATAAAAATGTCGATTTAATTATTACAGAAGAAAGGATTATTATTATTAATGAAAAGCATAGTAGTAACTACTAGTGTAAAAACAAATAATGAACTTAATGAAAAAAAGCTCATAATATTGCAAAATTTCTTAATTTTAATTACATCCCTCGTAACAAAAGAACAATTAAGCAAATGTTAATACAAGCAGATGGTGTCGTAGTCGTTTATAAAACTAAACTTAGTTATTTTGAAGGGTGATAAAGAACTTTTCTTCCATTTAGATACTAGTGCTTTGAAGATAAAAAAATAATGATAACGAACCTTTGATAGAAATAATAGGTAGTGAAAAAGCAAAAATATTTTGGATTGTACGATGGGGCTTGCTGGCGATAGTATTATTCTTAGTTACTATGAGCATAAAGTTATGGCTCTTGAAAAGAATAAAATTATTTATTTAATCGTAAGCAATGGTCTGAAAAAATATATTTCTCATGATGAAAAAATAAACTCCTCTATGAGAAGAATAATCACGCATAATATTGATAGTGTTAAATTTTTTTAAAAAAACTGTCCTGATAATTCTTTTCGATATAGTTTATTTTGATCCTATGTTCTCTCATAATATAGAAGAATCAAAAAACTTAGCTGGTATTGAAACACTGGCAAATCAAAGATTTTTCCTACTGCTGATTTTTTGACTGAAGCCAAACGTGTCGCAAAAAAGAAAGTTATAGTAAAAGCTCACTTTAAAGATGATATTTTTGAAAAAGTTTGACTTTATTCGCTTAACGCGTAAAAATACTAAATTTCACTATGGATATATCGACACTAATATAGAAAAAGCCAAGAACTAAGTCTATAACTTAATTCTTGGTTTTTCATTTTTCATTTCTTTTGTAGTTAAATACCCATCATATCCTGTAATTTCTTTAAAATCACGATATAAAGAGTTCTCTTCTGACTTTGCACGAACAATAGATTTAAAGTCTTTATAAACCTTTTTATACTCTTCTAACTCTACTCCTTTTTAGATAACATTCTTCTATAGTATCTAAAAAAATTTAATAATAATGGTTATCTCGTCAGATGTATATAATGCGTAATCTATAGGATAATCAAATTCCATATATCTTTACCTATTCAAAAGTATATCCAACACCACGTACAGTTCTTAGATTTTTATCATAACCAATTTTTCTAAGCTCCTTACGTAATCCTGAAATATAAACTTCAATAGCATTGATTGTTGTTTCAGAATCAACACCCCAAACACGATCAAATATTTCTTCTTTTCTCCAAAATAATATTATTATTAATCACAAAGAACGATAGCAATTCTAAATACTTTCCTTTAATTGTATCTAGTGTTCCTGCATTAGAGGTAACAAGCTCATTTTTTAAATCTAACACAAGATCTTTATACGTTACTTCGTTTTCAGCTTTAAGATTACTTTCCCTTTGTAATAAATTAGAGATTGTAGTCGTTAAAAGAGAAGCATCCGCTACACGTGGAAGATACTCTGTTACTCTATGTTTCATCACTCTTGCTTTTTCTTCTGTAGATTCAGCAATAGTAAGCACGATAACTGGTATTTTAAGCTCTTTATCTTCGCGGATATAGTCTAATAAATCTAATCCACCTTTTCCCAGGTAGGATACTATCAGCGATTACAAAATCATAAATATTATTGTCTATAAGTTTCTGTCCATCAAGCCCATTATAAGAAACATCTACATCAAATTTATCTGCAATAGCAGCTTTCAATGATGAAGCTAAAAATTTATCATCTTCTACAATAAGTGCTTTAAGCATTAATAACTCCTCCTTTTTATTTTTTTATTTACCTTAGGATATTATTTTTATAACTTTTCCAAAGAAAAATACAACTAAAAAGTAAGATATATTTTACCTTTTTAATATTTTAAGGAAAAGCAGTGCATAAGAAATTATAATCCCAAATAACACTCCTCCACTATCAATCAAAACATCCATAAAGTTACCATCTCGGCCCTATTACAAATGTCTGATGAAACTCATCACTTACCGCATAAGAAAAAAACAAAAATAAAAAAACTAGTAAAAAAAGTTGTTTTAAATTGTATTTTTTTCTTTTCCTATTCGAAATATATTAGAAAAAAATAAGCAAAGGCGAAAAAACCTAGAATTGCATATTCGCTAAAAATGGCCTAACTTTCTTACAAACAAATTACTAGCGAGCTTTGTTGATTCTACTCCAGGCTGGTTAGAAAAATAAAAAAATATACAAATGCAAACTAAGATTAGCATTGCTAATGAAAAGTATTTTTTTATAAAAATTCTAATAAAAAATTTCTCCTTTAATAATTATTTTATATTCTTCTTTCTACTCTAATCATACCATATTATCAAAAACAAATGATATTAATTATAAGTAAAATAAACAAAAATACTTTTTCTTTTTTTAAAAAAACTTTCAAGAATTACGAAAATAAATAGTGTTTTCAATTTTTTTACAGATATATTTACACTAATTACTGATTTACTATCTTAATTTAATATTAAAAATTTAAAAATTTTCAACAAAAAAATTATATTTTATATGATATAATAAAAGAAAACGAATACAAAATTTGGAGGTCTATTATTATGCCAAGAATAGTTGCTAGAGGAATTAAAAAAGAAGACTTGAAAAAAAGTCAGCGCAGAGCTTTTTGATACTATTGCAGAAATTATCGATCGCCCTCGCGGTGCTTTCACTCTTGACTTAGTTGAAAGTGTTGCTATCTTAGATGGCGAAGAAATTAGCCGCGCTAATATCGAAATCGGTTGGGTTGCTCGCCCTGTAGAAGTTTGTGAGAAAAGTTGCAAACGCAGTTGGTGAAATTATCAAGCCATTAGGATACGAAACTGTTATGGTTTCATTCAAGAGCATTGACTTAGCATACGAATTTACTTTTACTAAATAATAAAAATACGAGAGTATAACTTATTACCATTATACTCTCGTATTTTTTTTATCGTTAACTTTTCATATATAAATTTTAAAATTAATTAACTCCTTAACTCCTTTTTGCAATCTATTGTTTTTTTATTCGCTATCAAAAATCTCCATATACCTTTATTAATATCTTTTTTTATATTTTCTTCATAAATTAGTATCTATCCATATAAAATAATAATCTCTATATTCCCCTCTAGTTCTTCATAAAGATATATGTCTACTTTTCTTATTTTTCTCTACAAATAAATTTATTGATTATACTTATTATACCTATATAATTTTTTTAAAAAATTATTGAAAAATTCTATAAAAATATAATATATGTACTGTATTTTTTTATTAAATTTAAAAACTCTTTCCCCAAAAAAATCTAAAAAGATAATGATAATCTCTTTCAATTAAAACCGTTTTTATGTTATATTTAGTATAAACAAAATTAAAAAACAATTTAACCAAACTAATTTTTGTTAAATTGTTTATATATAAATATAAGGAGAACAATAATGAAAACAAATAAGCTATTAAAATCTAGCCTGAGTGTTGCTTTTGCGTTAACAGTTACTTCTGTAACAGCTGCAGCTTGGCCTGCACATTCTAGTTACAGTATCGCTAAAGCTGATTTCGGAGATACTGCCGCCACTGAAAAAACAAAAGGTGAGTTAAAAAAACTAATAGAGGAAATCTTTAACGATAATAATATTACCAATCGTTATTTAGGAACAACATTTTTCCACAAAACTTCAAACTTTCCATACTATCACGTAACTTTTGAAAATCACTCTGTTCCTGAGGACGTAATTGATACAACTCCATGGTACAATATGTGGGGAGAAGCTGCAGAGGCTAAAGCTAAGCTAGACGCCAATTCTTTTACTGAAAAAACTGCTAGAAATGCTATTAATACCCTTAATTACTATACACAACTTTATAATTTTGATATTAATCATGAACTAAAAAATGATGGTTTTTATACTACTACTGACTTTAAAACTCCTACTATGATTCAATCATATAGCGATGGACAACAAAAACTTTTTATAGCAAAGTTAAAGATAATAACGATGATATCAAAAATCTATTTAAAGACAACCTTATTGGTATTTATAAGCAAGGGCAAGATATTGAACTAAATCTTGTCGCTAATCCTAATAAAGTTACAAAAAAATAATTAGTTTTTTTCCGTTAATAAAGTATCTTCTATAGAACCTAAAATTAATCTAGGTCCTACTCCTCAAGATCAAAGACAAATTGCCTTTAGTATCCCTGGTGAATTAAAAGCTGAACAACTGGTTATTACTAATATGATTTACCTAGACCAAAAATGGTACAAAAAAAGAAACAGGACCTTTTGCATTAGATATAAATTATAAAAAAATGTTGTATCAAAAAGGTAATACCATACCTAAATATAGAGAAAAACTAAATGAAAAAATCCAGAATTGGATAGATCGTGGTGCAAAAGTTAATGAATGGTTATTAACAAAAGAAAATAATAAAGATAATGCCGCTGATTATAGTCAACGAGAAAAAATAAGCGAAGCTATCACACAGTTAAAAGAATTAAAACGTTCAAGTGATGCGAGCTATGATAAACTATACAAAATAGCTACTCCTATTCACGAAATAGAAGATACAGCTACTTTAAGGGAAGTCCTAGATACTAAAGTTGCTAAACTTTTAGAATACTTCGATCTTTACAAAGAAGATGTGTATACAAAAGAAAGTATTGCTAAATACAGAGAATATATAGAGAGTGTACCAAAACTAAAAAATACTAAAGATATTAAACAATTAGTTCAACTAATAAAAGAATTTGATAATGCCACATTTACATATTTGAGATTTAATACAGATGAGTTAAAACGATTAGTCTCTATTGCTGAAAGTAGAAATAAAGATGAATATAACATTGTATCTTTAGAAAAATTCACTCAAGCACTTAATCATGCAAAAGATTGGATTAACCAAACTGAAAGCTATCGTCCACAAATAAACGAAACATCTGAACATGTAAAAAATCTGACTAATGCCATTAATGGACTGATTAAAAAGAACGGAGAAAAAGGTGAACAGGTTCCTCCAAAAGAAAAATCTAAACCTACCGAATCTAGACCTTACTCTGTACCTGCAAAATTTGTAGAACGTGGAACTACTAAAGCCTTTTGGTCTTTATGGTAGAGACTATTCTCAAGTAATCAAAAATGTTTCAATTATTGATAAAGAAAATGGAAGAAGTGAAGTTACATTAACATTTGAGCCTACAACTACAAATTATGGTGCAACAGATATAGCTCCTATAGGAACAATTCAATATAATAAACTTGGAACAATATCAGATGCTGAAGTCTTAGAAACAGGTACTACTAGCGATAATATTACCTATCCTAAAAAAATAAAACTTTTAGTTTATTCTGATCAGAAAAAAATATCGCTCTTGAAGGCATTTCATTTAAAGATAGTTATAGCCTATCAAATAATAAATGGCTAGCTCCTCTTGATTTATATTTAGATTACAGCGCAAAATCTGAAACTAGCAAAGAAGAAGAGAAAAAAATCCTCTAAAAAGAAGCTCTGAAAGAAAAAAATAAATTATTTGGAATCAAAAGAGATTTCTGAAAACTATAAGTCAATACCAGAAAGATTAAAAACAGGACTTAAATCAATTAATTCCTCAAGTAAAAAAATATTATAAATAAATCAGTTGTAACAAAAGAGAATTTGATAAATATACATCTCTACTTTCTGAAGAAACAAATAAATTAGATAAACTTGCTAATCTTTATCAAGCATTAACCGCTACTAAAGATACATACAATAATTTCTGGAAAGAGAATACTCACTATACTCTAGAAAGTAGAAATTTAGTTAAATCAAAACTAGATGAATTAGAAAATACAATAAATAAACTTGTAGCCTCTGATATAGAGGGCACAAGTGAGAAATTCACCGATGAATACGGTAAAGAAGGAACAGCTATAGTATATAAAAAAATAGATGAACTTACAGGAGGACTTCAACATTTAGGAGATTACCTACGTATTGATACCACTGCATTATCAAATGAAATTTCTAAAGCCGAAAAAGCATATGCTACAGCAAAAGATAGCTCTGCTAAGCGCACATTAAAACAATTAATTGATGAAGCAAAACAATATGTTGAACATTCTAAACTAACACCTGAGTCTCCTGACACTGATGATCAAGTTAACACTGACTTAACAGATTATTATACTGAACAATTTAAGTTTGCGATTCAAGATTTAAATAATTCACAACCTGAAGACAATAAAACATCTTCTACTAGAGATGAGCTTGCTAAAAAAGTAAATCAAGTTTCTCTTGTTACAGTTGGTAAAAAAGAGCCCTCAGCATTTGTTACACTAACTAATGAGCTTGCTAAAGCAAAAGAAGTTTTAAACAATAATGAAGCTAGCGAAGACGCCCTTAAAGATGCTTTAAACAAACTTTCTTCTGCTCTAGATACATTTAATGCTTCTGCTGATGCTAAACAAACACCTCCAAATACTGATAATCCTGCAAATGATAATAATATATCTAAAACACAATTAGAAGCATATTTCAAAAAAGCTGATTTAAGCGGACTTTCTTCTATGAATTCTGTTCTTAAAAATGCTTATCTAATTACAGAAATGGAAAGAACTATATAGAATTAGAACTACAACCAATGCTTGGTGACAAAGATCAACCTATTGGTGTATTAAGCAAACTGACTACATTTGAAAATAATGAAGAAAAAGACAACGTTGAAGTTTTAAGTACTGCAACTGTTAACATTACTTTTGGTAATACAACTCAAGAATACAGCTATCCTTCTAAAGTTAGAATACCTATAAACGGTAAACCTACTGAAATTAAAGTAAATACTTATGCAAGCAGTACCGTTTTCGGTGATAACCAACATAAAAATCCTGCAGTCTTAAGCCTTACTTACCCTAAAGATAACTCTATTATAAGTGCAGACAAAAAAACAATTAAATGCTTTATTTAATGCAACAACAAGTAAATATTATGATAGTTGGAACAGAGTTTTCAAAAAAATAATAACTACGAAAAAGATCTTGTTATAGTAAGAGATTTTTGGCGATAAGATTAACGAAGCTCAAAAAGTATTAAATAATAATTCAGCATCTAAAGATGAAATATCAAAAGCATTTTCAAATCTATATGATGTGAAATTCCAATATGATTTACTTATTGAACTAAGACGCTCAAATGCTGATACACTAGCAAACTTTCAACACTGATAAAGATAGTAATAATTATAGCGTTGAAAGTATAAACAAAATAGATTCTTACCTTCAAGAAAAAAATTAATAAACTAGAAGATTTGGTACACAACAATTACAAATCACAAGAAATTAGTCAATTATTTAATGATGTAAGAAATTATTATACTATGCTACGCTATAATATCTCTGATTTAGAGACTACCGTTAAAAACGCTGAAGAAAAAATAAAATCTGGAAAATATACAAAAGATTCAAAAGAAAAAGTTACTACGGCAATCAACAATGCCAATAACTTTATTGAAAAAGCAAAAGAAACACGTAATCTAGAAGATAGACGTAGTGACCTTAAAAAAGAATTAGAGTCTGCAGTAGCTAATCTAGTGGTTGATACTAATACTTCTCCTGGAGAGCAACCTAACAAAGATGACAATAAACCTTCATCTACAGATATTCTTAAGGCACAACTTTTAGTTCCACTAGAAGCAGCTAAGATAATAGCGCATGATGACCAATTAAAAACAGATATTAATAAAGAAGCTCTTGATAAATATAGAAGTATTATTACAAATGCACAAAAAGTTTTTGATAATCCTAAATCTTCAGCAGAAGAGATAATCAAAGCTATAAATGATTTAGGTAGTGGTCTAATCGAGTATACAAATAATAAATCTAAACCTAATACCGATAAACCTAATACTGACAAACCTAATACTGACAAACCTAATACCGACAAACCTAATACCGATAAACCTAATACTGATAAACCTAATACTGATAAACCTAATACTGATAAACCTAATACTGATAAACCTAATACTGATAAACCTAATACTGATAAACCTAATACTGATAAACCTAATACTGATAAACCTAATACTGATAAACCTAATACTGATAAACCTAATACTGATAAACCTAATACTGATAAACCTAATACTGATAAACCGGTAGTCACTAAACAATTCTTTGAAGATAAAAAAATTGGTGTTCAAGTAGAACTAATTGGTAATAGCCCTGCTACAAAACTAGAAGCAAAAGAAATCAATGATAATCAATTAGCTCAAAATATTTTAACGAAATTAAATCTACCAAACAGTAATGTAAGAATATTAGAGCTTAAACTTTTAGATAAAGATAATAATACGGTTAATTCTAACGCCAAACGTAAGGTATCAATTACTTTAAAAGAGGGTGAAAAAAGATGTTGCTGTTTACCATGTAAAAGAAGACGGCTCTTTAGAACTAATTAAATCTCAAATTAATGGTAATATCTTGACGTTTTGAAATAGATCACTTTAGTAAATTTGCCCTAGTAAGTGAAAAATAAAAAGATTCTAATCAAATTTCTACAAATAGAAAAATTATTAAGTAATACAGGCTCTCAAACTGTAAACTCACAACTATTTGGAGCATTAATACTAGTATTAGGGCGGAGTTCTATACTTAGCTAACAAAAAGAGAAGAAATTAAAAAAATAATATATTAGTTAATATGAATCAAGTTAGAGGATTCCCTAACTTGGTTCATATTTTAATAAATATCACTTAATAAATTTACATTAATATTCCCTATAATTATTATTTTACTACCCTTTTGGGTCATATCAAAAAAATATTATCAGTTGAATTTTTCCCTATTTTTAAGGTAAAATTGTAGTGCTTATAGAAATTTTTTTGTAGTAATTATTTTCTATTTGAATTAACGAGATTTTTAGGAGAATTGTAATGAGTAAATATCATTTTATAGGAATCAAAGGATCTGGTATGAGTTCCCTCGCACAGATTGCCTATGATATGGGTCATATTGTCCAAGGTTCCGATGAAGAAACTTATTTTTTTACACAAGAAAAATTAGAACAGCGTAATATACCGATGTTCTACTATAATGAAGAGAATATAAAAGAAGGCTATGAAGTTATCTTAGGAAATGCCTTTGATGACACGCATATTGAATGTCGTCGCGCCAAAGAATTAGGTTTAAAAATCTATACCTATGCTCAATTTTTAGGTAAACTACTAGAAGAAACACCTTCTATCGCCGTAACAGGAGCTCATGGTAAAACTACAACTACTACTATGACAAGTAATATTTTTAAACATAATCGTGTTACATCTTATCTAATTGGAGATGGAACTGGGCACGGTGAAAAAAATTCAGACTTTATGATTGCAGAAGCGTGCGAATACTATCGTCACTTTTTAGCCTATCATCCAGATTACGCTATCGTAACTAATATTGATTTTGATCATCCTGATTATTTTAATGATGAATATGATATGTTTGATGCATTTCAAAGCTTTGTCAATCAAGTTAAAAATACAGTAGTTATATGCGGTGATGACCGTCTGGCTTCTAAGTTAAAACCTGCTCACGCTAAAACAATTACTTATGGATTTAACGATGGAAATGACTACCAAATAAAAAACGTTCAAACTTCTACTGAGTACAGCAAGTTTGATATTTATAAAAATAATACTTTACTTGGAACATTCACTATGGCGATTTTTGGCTTACATGACATTTCTAATGCTACTTCTGCCATTGCCTTGGCTGATATCAATGGTATTAGTGTAGAAAAAATCCAAGAATCATTAGACTTATATCGTCCAGCAGAACGAAGATTTAGCGAATATAAATTCGGTAGTAATGTAGTTGTTGATGACTACGCTCATCACCCTAGCGAGATAAAAGCTACTATTGATAGTGCTCGCCGCAAATATGCAGGTAAAACAAATTGTAGCTATTTTTCAACCACATACTTATACAAGAACTGCCAAGTTCTTAAATGAATTTGCTGAAAGTCTGCTAACTGCAGATAAAGTATTTTTATGCCCAATCTTCGCTTCAGTCCGTGAAAAAGAAAAAATTGTTGGAATTGAAGATTTACAAAAAGTAACTCCAGGGTTCTGAAAATCATTCATGGAGAAGAAGATTTTGACAAACTAAACTTTGAAAATACGGTGTTTTTATTTATGGGAGCCGGAAATATCAATAAACTTTGTCATAAATTTTTTGAAAAAAACACTAGCAATTAAACCTTATTTTAAATATAACGAATACAACATCTCAAGGAGGAAATATAAATGTTAAATATCGATTGGCTTGTACTTGCCTACGCAGGAATTTTTCTATCAGGAGTAGGAGTACTTATTATTTGTATTAGCGCTGCAAGAACTTTAGGAACTGCAAGAAAATCTATTATATCTGTTACAGAGTGCGTGGAAGATGTAACTAATATTGCTGAAGACGCACTTACTCTTGCAAAAGATTTAAACGAAACTGTTAAAAAAGTAGAAGGTCATTTAGAACCAATTATGGTTGAAACTAACATCTTACTACAAAATGCAAATATCCTTGCTGAAGATATGCAAGTAAAATCTGAAAAATTAGATCCATTATTTAATACAGCTGAAGGTCTAGCTTCCTCTATTAATGGACTTCAATCTTCTGTAGATAACATGAAAAATAATGTTACAGGTTTTAGAAAAAATACTGATGAGAAAATCAACGATTTATCTGAAAAAGTTGAAGAAAAATAAGAGTAAAAGCAGCTGACTTACTTAACAAATTCTTTAAGAAAGAAAAAAATCTTCAGAAGAAAAACTAAGATTTAAGACAATTAATATAGAAAATTAGTATCCCTCAAAAACATTTATCTTTGAGGGATATTAATTTTAGCATTAATTTTTATTATAAAAAAACTATCTAATTATATTAAAATCCTTGCTTTTATTTCCAATTTAGTGTATCATACATAAGTATAAATTTTTATAAAGGAGAAGAAAAATATTTTTATGTTAAATGAATTTAAAAAAATTTTGCTTTTTAAAAGGTAATGTATTAGATCTTGCAATCGGGGTTATTATGGGGGCTGCTTTTGGTAAAATCGTAAGTTCATTAGTAACTGATATTATGATGCCACTTATCGGGACTGCTTTTCCCATCTAAACCGGACTTCACTAACTTGGCTTGGGAAGGAATTAAATATGGTAATTTTTATTCAAATTATCATCGACTTCTTAATAACTGCTGTAGCTATTTTCATCTTTGTTAAAGCTATTAACACTGCTAAAGAAAAAATGGCTAAAGAAGAAGAAACTGAAGAAAAAGCACCAGAAGTTGATAGTAAAGAAGAACTTCTTAAAGAAATCCGTGATTTATTAAAAGAAGGTAAATAATTAATAATAAACATTAAGGAGCTGACGATGAAATCGTCAACTCCTTTTTTTATTTATAATTAGATAGTTTACTATTTATATATATCATTTCTAACACTTAGATAAGATACTAATGCTATTAGAGCATATAAGAAACTTGAAAATACTAACATTAGCATTAGAGTTTTTTTAACCCTACAAACCATTTTAAATAATATCCTGCTAGTAATAATGGAAGCATTATTAAAAGGTAATGTTTTAAAAATATCATTTTAAAGTTTTGCTCACCTGCATTTTTAAAAATTTCACTAGAAAATCCTTGTAAAACCCCTAAAACGACAAATATTATAGTCTGCACTACCATTGCTTTATTAGTATTTGAAAAGCTCTCTAAAAAAATTCAGGAACACCTGGAGCATACTCTCCCATGTATCAAACTAAACACTAAAGATAAGATACTTCCTATCCCAATACCCATCAAACCAAATGCCACCATTTTTTTAAATAATCTCATTTTATTTTCCTCCTATATACCGAGTTTCAACTTAAACTCTTTAATCATCCTACGAGATACATAGCTAATATCAGAATTTTTTTATACTTTTATGACTATCGTTCCTGTATTACTAAAAATCTAAGTTTTTGATAAATTTTATATTCGCTATTTCACTTTGTGATATTTTTTTACAAAATTACGAGTTACCATATTTTTCTACTTCATAAAAGCTTTTTTTCTTCACAACATATGTATCTTTTCAATGTTACAACAAAAGTTTTTTTCTATCCTCTATATACACCCTTATTATTTCATCTATATCTATAATACTCGCCTTATCTTCAACTATTCCTATTAAATACTCAGAACTATATTCGATATAATTTATTAAATTCTGAACTTCTTTATCAATCTTATTAGCACTAACTACAACTAATGTCTCTTTTTACTTTTTCGTCTATATTTAACTCGAGTTTCATAATAACTCCTCCTTTCAATTATTATTTTAGCGAAAAACAATATTAAATCTATACCTTTTTGATTATCTGGTTATTTTACATACCTATTCGGTTTTTTTCTTTATCTATTTTTTTAATAGAAACTTAAGCAACTCTATTCATCATAGTTAAAAGACCAACCAAGAAATAATCTTGATTGGTCTTTTAATTTTAATCAATTTTAAATTTTGTATCACTCAAGGCTTTTTGTAATACACCCTTATCAGCTGTTCCTACTACTATTAATTTTTTCTCAGCAACATCTACTTCTACGTTCTCTACGCCTTCTATATCGCTAAGTTTTTCTTTAATAACGGCAGCACAGCCACCACATTTTACTCCTTCTATATTATAAACTTTTTCCATGTGAACCTCCTGTAAATTATTTTATTCCCGCTCTTTTTAGTCTCAACGCATTTAATACCACCGATACTGAACTAAAACTCATTGCAGCTCCTGCTATCATCGGATTTAATAGCGGCCCTCCAAATATATGTAATACTCCCATAGCAACAGGAATACCGATAATATTATAAATAAATGCCCAGAATAAATTTTCTTTAATATTTTTTATTGTCACACGACTTAATTTTATTGTACGAGTTACACTAAGCATATCATTATTCATAAGAACAATGTCTGCAGATTCTATTGCTACATCTGTTCCTGCCCCCATAGCTATCCCAACATCTGCTTGTACCAATGCTGGAGCATCATTAATTCCATCTCCAACCATTGCAACCTTATTTCCAGCTTTTTGAAGTCTTGTTATTTCTTTATTCTTGTTCTCTGGTAACACTTCGCTAATTACTTCATCAATCCCAATTTGTCTCGCAATAATTTCTGCAGTTTTTTTATTATCACCAGTGAGCATAATTATTTTTATTCCCATTTGTTTTAATTTTTTCACTGCTTCTCTACTTGATGTTTTAATTGTATCTGCAACAGCAATTATTCCTATTAATTTGTTACCATAAACAATAAATAGCGGTGTTTTTCCCTCTACTGCAAATTTATCAGCTATTAAAAGATGTTCTTCTATTGAAATAGAATTATTTTCCAAAAATACTTTATTTCCTACTAAAATATTTTCTCCATCAACTTTACCCGAAATTCCAAGGCCTGAACTAGCTTTTAAAACCTTTCTACTTCACTTAATATAAATTCTTTTTCACTTGCTAAATTCACTATTGCCTCTCCTAGTGAATGTTCTGAATAATGTTCTATACTCGCAGCTAAACGCAAAACCTCATTTTCATCATAATTATCAAATGTAACTATATCTGTTACTCTTAATTTCCCTTCAGTTAATGTCCCTGTTTTATCAAAAACTACCACATTAACGCTTTGCGCCGTTTCTATTACTTCCCCACTTTTTATTAAAATTCCATGCTCCGCACCAAGTCCTGTCCCTACCATTATTGACGTTGGAGTCGCAAGTCCTAATGCACACGGACAAGCAATTACTAATATTGAAATAGAAATAGTAAGAGCAAATATCCATGACTCATGACCAACAAAGTACCATAAAGTTCCCGATAAAACAGCTAAGAAAATAACTACTGGAACGAATACACTTGCAATTTTATCAGCTAATTTTGAAATTGGTGCTTTTGATCCTTGTGCTTCTTCAACAAGTTTTATAATCTGAGCAAGAGCAGTATCTTCTCCAACTTTAGTTACTATCATTTCAAAAGTTCCTGTTTTATTAATACTTGCTCCTATTACATTATCACCAATATTTTTGTCAACAGGTAAACTTTCACCAGTTAACATTGCTTCATCAACCGAACTTGCACCTTTTGTTATCCTTCCATCCAAAGGTATTTTTTCTCCAGGTCGTACAACAATTATATCTCCAATAACAATATTTTCAACATTTAGTTTCACCTCTTCTCCATTACGCATGACGTTTGCTGTTTTTGGTGCTAGACTAACTAACGCTGCTATCGCCCCAGAAGTTCTTTCTTTAGAAACTGCTTCAAAATATTTACCAAGTGTAATCAGCGTTAAAATAACACCTGCAGATTCATAGTACAAGTTCATCACTGAATGCTCATTTCCTAAATAAATTAGAACAGTTGAATACAAGCTATAAATAACTGCAGCACCTGATCCTAGTGCAACTAACGAATCCATATTAGGATGTCCTTTAAACAATGACTTAAATCCAATTAAATAAAAACTTCTACCCATATATAAAATTGGTAAAACTAAAATTATTTGAATAACAGCAAATAATCTTGCTTGTTCCATTGGATTTATTATCATAGGTAAGCCTACCATATCGGCCATAGCCAAGTATAATAAGGGAATCGCAAATATAGTAGATAAATAAAATCTACGTAATAAATTAGTTATCCGTTTAACTTTTTTTGTTTTTTGCCCTTGAAGAGAATCTTTCAGAACTTTATCTTCTATTGCCTTAAATCCTGCTCTCTCTACCGCATCTTCTATATCCTTTATATTTACTTTGCTTCTATCAAAAATAACAGTCATTTTTTCTGTAGCTAGATTTACACTAACACTCTGCACTCCAGAAACTTTTCCGACAACATCTTCTATATTACGAGCACATGATGCACAGCTCATACCTTCTAAAGAAAAAGTACTTACATTATTATCTACCAATTTTGCAAAATACCCTGCATTTTTTATAGTTTGCTCTATATCCTCTGTACTAACCTCTTCTTCACTCTCAATAAACATCTTCTCTGTTGCAAGATTTACACTTACATTTCTCACACCAGAGATTTTGCCCACTATTTTTTCAATACTACTTGCGCAAGAAGCACAACTCATACCCTCTATATTATATATTTCTTTTTTTAGCATAATCCATTTCCTTCTTTCTAAATTGTTTATGAAAAATATATTTGTTTACATTTGTAAACTTTATTGTAATTTCATTTTACAACTATTATCAAGTTTTGTCAACAAAGTATCAGAATTTTCTTTTATCTAGAAAAAAGCCTTAAGAATACTTCTTAAGACTTTTTTAAAGTCAAATCCCATCCACTATTTTTTTATCACCAAATCTATTTCCCCAATCTTTTTCAAAATCAAAAACTGATTTATCTGTATAAGGATGCCAAATACTCGCCTCTATTATCTCAGGAGCTATTGTTACTGCTTCTGCTCCACAACGTAGAATATCTTGAACTTGTTTTACATTTTTAAAACTTGCTGCCAAAATTTCAGTTGGATAATCTATTAATAAATTGCTTATTTCAAAAATAGCTTCTTTTGCATCTTGCCCTACATTTTCCATTCTGTTTACATACGGCGCGACGTAATTAGCTCCATTCTTCGCTGCAGCTAAAGCTTGCATAGAAGTTAAAATAGCTGTTGCTGTTACCCGTATATCTTCTTTACTACAAAGTTTCATTGCTTCTAATCCTGACTTTGTCACAGGAATTTTTATATAAAAACTCTCTCCAAAATAGTCACGAAGTTTTTTAGCTTCTTCAACTATTTTTTCAACTTCACTTTCTGTCGTTTGAACATGAACTTCATATTTTCCATAAGTAAATTCTTTTAGTTCTTTTAAGTTTATCCTCTAAAGTGCCTTCTATTTTTGATAATATCGTTGGATTGGTAGTTATTCCTGCTATCGTATAGTATCTTTTCTATTTCTCTAGCTTTTTTTATATCGGCACTATCTATTAAAAATCTTTGTCATTTTCTTCCTCCAAAATACTAATCACTTCACCTAGATTTTTTAATATTCTATTAGCAATTTCAAGACATTCTTCATCTGGTTTGAACATATCTGGAATCATAAAAACAGTTGCCCCAGAAGCACGTCCAGCCTTTATTCCAGATTTAGAATCTTCTAATACTAAACAATTTTTCTGGTTTTACCCTAACCTCTCTGCGGCTAATAAAAAAATACATCAGGAGCTGGTTTCCCATTTGAAACTTCTTGACCACTTGCTATTTTGTCAATATATTTTCTAAGTCTTGTTTTTTCCATATTATTTTCTATATGATCTATATTAGATGAAGAAGCCACCGCTACTTTATAATTATTTTCTTTTAAATATACTAAAAGTTCTTCAACATTAGGCATTTTATCCGGTCCAGTTGTGAATAAAACCTCTTCAATATAGTCATAATGATCATCGGCTAATTTTTTTCCATCAACGTGACTATCTTCAAAATAATCCTCCCAAAACTTGTAGATAGCTGCTTCAGTAAAACCTAATACCTGTAACGTTTCTTCTTTAGTCATTTCATAATCTTGCTTCTTAGCACTACTTATTAAGGCTTTTGTAGATAAACTTTCTGTGTCTACCATTAGACCATCCATATCAAAAAGAACTGCTTCTATTTTCATTCCCTAATCCTCATACATTATTATTTTTTTCAATATAATTATAATTCAAAAAAATTATTTCTGCACAAATAGTTTTCAAAAACAATTTTAAAAAACTAGGAGAACCTTGTTAAAAGTATATCTAAAGCTAGAAAAAGAAAATCTACCTTTTAGAATACACTTCAACTTTACCCCTAGTTTTTATTTTATCCTCTTGTTTTTCCTCCAGCTACATTATATGTAACACCGTGAACATAACTTGCACGATCACTTGCCACATAAACTACTAAATCTGCAACTTCTGATAGTTTCCCATCGCGACCTAATGGTGTAGTTTTTGTACTTGTATATCCAGCGCGAATTTGTTCTACTGTAACTCCTCGTGTATACGCAAGTGCCTCTTCATATGCAAGTGTTCTTAGTCCTGTTGCTTCTAGTATACCTGGTGCAACACCCACTACTCGAACACCAAGTTTACCAAGTTCTTTTGCCCAAGAACGAGTTAGTGAATTAACTGCATTTTTACTTGCTGCATATATACTTTGTCCTTCTGAACCTTCTAATCCAGATTCCGATGACATATTAACAATAACCCCTTTACCATTTTTAACCAGAATACGACCTACTTCTTGTGAAAAGATAAATAATCCTTTAACATTAATATCCATAATCTTGTCATACACTTCATCAGTGAACTCATATTTACTTTCTGGATTATTTTTATCTACTAGTAGACGTGGAATATTAATACCAGCATTATTTACAAGTATGTCAATATTTCCAAACTTTTCTAACGTTTTAGAAACAACATTTTTCACATCACTTCTTTTTGTAACGTCACATTTTACATATAGAAGTTTTTCATTATCAGTTTCTTTTTTTCTGATAAATCACTCACCACAACATTACATCCTTGATTTAAAAATTCATCAACTACAGCTGCCCCAATGCCTGAAGCACCGCCAGTTACTATTACTGTTTTTCCTTCTAAATTTAACCAACTCATTTTACTTTTCTCCTTTAATTTTTATTTTTCAATTGTTATTTTTGTATTTATATCTATTGGCGGACAACTTTTATTTTCTACTACGATTGCACCAGGTAATAAGCTCTCTAAATCACCTGAAAAATGTACAGTTAAATGTCCAAGATCTACAAGATTTTTCTCTGCAACGTCACCTACTCCAAGAATTTCAAATCGTTCTCCATCAACTGTCAGAGTTTGCCCTACTTCTATTTTTCCATTTGTCGGTAGAACATCGATACTATAACAATAATCCTTTAACATATCTGGTGCGTTATCTCCAAATAAGATAAACATTCCGTCACCAAATTCACCAACTAAGCTTCCTTTTGCTTTTACTATATTTTCATAAATAATCATAATATTCTTCCTTTACATTTTATTTCCCTAGAGATATTTTTGGTCGACTTTGTCGTTAATTAGGGAGCGAATGCTCCCCGTAAAATTTAATTTTTATTTAAAAGTATTTCTTAAGAGTACATTCCAAAACTTGCTAACCACGCAACAATTACCCTTGGTACCCCTATAATGAATCTTGAATAAAGCACAGATACCACACCAACTTCTACTGTTTCTGGTTCTGCTTCTGCTAGTCCAAGCCCTACTGGGATAAAGTCACATGCACATTGCGTATTAATTGCAAACAATGCTGGTAATGCCAATTGAGGTGGAATAGTACCTTTCCCTATTTCAACACCGATTAATGTACCAATTATTTGAGCAATAACTGCTCCAGGTCCAAGTAGTGCTGATAATAGTGGAATAGAACAAACAAACCCAAGTGCTACAAGACCGAAAATATTACCTGCAAGTGGTGTTAATAATTTAGCAAACCAATTCCCAAATCCTGATCCTTGTATAATACCGATTAACATAGCAACAAATGCCATGAAAGGTAAAATTGTTGTAATCATAGATTGAACAGCATCTCTAGCTGCTTGATATAATGTATGTACTACTTTCCCAGCACCCATACCAATTTTTTGAATAATAGATGATTTTGAATTTTCTGCTAAGCTTTGAGAAACTTTTTTATCAGCGCTATATTTAAATTCTCGTTTTGGTTCTTCAACTGCCACTACTTCTTCAGCAACTTCACTACCTTCTTCTACAGTAATTTGATCTAATCCTACTGCCGATACATAGATATCTTCTTTAATAAATTTTGAAAGCGGCCCACTAGGTCCTACTGGCATAATATTTACTGTTGGAATTCTTTTTTGCGGATAAATTCCACAACGAAGTGTTCCTCCACAATCAATAATAGCTAAGAAGATTTCTTCATCAGGAACTGATGTTTTAAAACCATTAATCGGTATTGCCCCAGTTAATTTAACGATTTTTTCTACAATTTCAGGTTCCGCTCCGCCACCTGTAATGTAAAGAATTTTATCTTTTCCTGGTTTTGGAGTAACTACTAACGGTCCTCCAAAACCTCCACTACCTTTTTCTATTTTAATTGTTCCGTATGTCATAATTAATTCTCCTAACCTTATGCTTTAAGTGTATTACTTAACTCAATTTTCTGTTGTTTCATTACCATTTTCGTTGTGAAATCTGTTACCCAACCTGCAAAGAAGTTCATTACTAACCCTACTAATAGGTATCTTACTGCAAGAGGTGCTACATTTAAACCTAATTGAGTAATACCGTTCGCAATACCTAAGTAAATAAAGATTTCTCCAACATTAATATGTGGAAATACCCCGCTATTTGTATGACAGTGATATGATGCTGATGCATAATAACTTGGTTTCATTCGCTCTGGTAAAAATTTACCCATTGATAATGCCATTGGGTTTGCCAACATGAAAGCTGAAACAAAAGGTAAGATACCATATGCTAAAATTACATTTTTAGAACAAACTTTAGCAAACTTTTCAACTCTATGTGGCCCTATAAAAGCAACCAATGCATTCATAAAAACTAGTAGTAATAGAACTTTAGGTACTATTCCTCCTACCCAACTTACGAAAACTTTTGCACCTTCATCAAATAAACCTGTAAAGCCTGAAGCTATTTTAACAATATAATCCATATTGCCCTCCTTAATAATATTTAATTAAATTTTAATTTTTTTGCCAATTTCCCGAATGGACTTTGTTCCATTTCAACCTCTCCACCCGCAGAAATTGTTTTATAATTAACTACACCATCTAATACTGCACTCGTTAATGATGAAGAAAGTCTAATCGCTTTGCAATCATCTCTATTTATTGTTCCTACTTTAATTCCATCAAAGTAATCAAACTTTTTAAATCTCGCAAGAACTGTAACACCTTGCATTGCTTCTCCAGTAATAACTTTATCGTTATTATCTATAGCAAACATAACAATTGCACCTGCACGAGCAGCACCTTTTTTTCTCCCTATAACAACCCTTCCTTTTCTTCTAAGTTCTGCATAACTTTTTTTAAAACTGCTCATTTGAACAAAAGTTAAAGCATACTGCAAAATAAAGGCTGCAATAAACAATATTCCCAAAACCAATAAATTCATGAGTTCCTCCTAATATTTATCTATATAAATTAGTATGTTTTATAAAATAATTCACAAGTGAATTATATCCTTCTACTTTTGATATATCATCAATTAATTTTTTTATCTTTTTATTATCGAAATAAGTTCATCATAGGTTTTCGCCAAAAGTAAACCTTGATCACCATCTTTAGGTACACACGCCAAAAATATTAATTTTAACTCTTTGTTATCTTTAAAACCATCTTTACATACCCCAAGGGCTATTAATAAACTATTTTCTTTTTCATTTTGTGTATGTGGGAATGCCACGCTATCAGCAAAAATCATCGAAGATTTCTGTTCACGTTCTCTTATTCTTAACAGAAATTCTTTATCTACAAATCCCTTAGCCTCAAGTCCTTTTATCATTATTTCTAGGTTTTCTGCATATGTTTTGCGATTATCACAAACAAAAAATGTACTTTCTGACATAGAACTTAACACTATTGATTCCATTCCTCTTATAGCAGGATTATTCATTTTTATTAACATATCTTAAAAAAATTTTATCTCTTTTTTTAAGTAGACTATATCCAAAAATCTCATTTTGATAGATAATAGGGAGTGTTGCTTTCAAAAATTCTTATTTACTGTAGAAATTATAATATCAAAATCATCATATTTAACATTTTTCATAAGTGGTGACTACTGTTATTTCTGAACTTTGACTTATATTTTTCTAATTCCTTAATCATAAGTTTTTTTGTACGCTGGTCCAGCATTTTGTTACTAATAAAATTTTCAAATTGTCTGGTTGAATCTTAATTTTTTTAAGAAAAAGTTTCAAAATATATTGCCAGATAACTGATTTCATCTTCTGAAACACTATACTGATATTTTTTTCTGTTATAACTTCACTCGCCGTTCTTGCTATCTTATATGATACTGGAAAAATCTTTTTGATTTTTTTCCTTCATATTATTATGATATCGAACACCGTACTTTAACCTCTCCATTAAAAAAATAGATATGATAAATGAATTCTTCTATAATATCTGATGTATCAAACTTAAGTCCATATTCATAGACAACTATTTCTAATATTTCTTGAACTAATTTTTTTATACTCTTCTGTATATTTTTAGATTTTCCCTTATCTTATTTATCTTAGTAGGAACTCTCATAGTAGCGAAGCAAATTGCTAAAAATTTCATTTCATCTTGATTCAATGTTATTCCATATTTTAAAGTTGTGTATTCGCATACTTCTTTTAATAAAAATCTTTGGCATAACTATCAAGCAGTTCTTCATATTGATTTTCTACTAAATTCAGTCTGAATCCATTAGCAAATCTATCAATACTTACTGTCAAATACTTTAAAAACTCACCTTTAGCCTGCTCATCAATCTTATATTTTACAAACATCTCATCAAAAAAATTTATTGTCTTCTTTATCAAAAAAATATCTTCTTTATACATATAGTTATAAATATTTTCTAAAAATAAAAATTCGAATATCCTTTTCTAAGCCAACTATTTTTAATTCCTATGTTCGGCTTTCCTTTTTATTACTAAATTATAATCATTTATTATTTCATTTAGTTTTTTTCAAATCAGTATTCAGTGTAGTTCGACTTACTATCATTTCAAAAAGCGAGATCATCTATTAATTGCCCATCACTTGTTGACACTAACTTTTTAAAAAAATATAAACTAACCTTACCTTACTAGAGTCAAAAATTCTCCCCAGCTTCATAAATACTACGTTTCTTTTTTTGAGATATTCTTCAAGTTTTATTATATAAAGACTATAATTTGAATTTTTTTACTTTCAATATATGCACAAGATCCAAATATTTCATTTAAAGATTTTTATTTCATTATTAATAGTTTTTTTGAACTAACTTTTAATACGTCTATCAAATATTTATCCTGAACTAAGAAATTCGATTCTAGTATATTTAACAGTCGCAAACTTCTATTATCATAATTAAAAAAATCTCCATTTACTTCACCACCTATATTTATTATATATTTCAAACTAAAAAAATTAATACGGTTATTTTCTTAGGAAAAGAAAAAAACTCTTTCAAAAACTTATAGTTAGCTATAAGTATGCATATTTTTAGATTACTTTAATTTTTTTATTGACAACACAAAAAAATTTAATATTTACTTATACTAATCTTAGTATTAATTTTTTTCTTACACTTTCTATTATAACTCTATTTTCCCATATTTTAATAGTGTACTTATTTCTTCTTTAATTAGGACGGTTTCCAGAAAAAAATTTTTAATTAATATATATTATTTTATAAGATTACAAAAAAATAACCGCAATCCCTCGCAACCCTTTTTAGAATAAAGCTCAATTGATGATATAATATCATAAGAGATATATTATTTATCCATATTATGAATACTGTAGCTTATATTTAAAACTTAATAGTTTATTATTACTTAAAAATATTTTGACTTTTAGTTTAAAAAGGTATAGAATATTGTACGTGGTATGCAGCTATATCACGATATTATATTAATTAAAGAAATTTTATTAATAAAAATTTCTTAGGAGGATTTATGATAAACAAAGAATTTAAAACTCTTTTGAAGAACAAAGGTTTAATTATCACTATGGCTATCGTACTTCTAGTTCCTATCCTATATGCAGGAACTTTCCTGAAATCTGTTTGGAATCCGTACGACAACACTGGTAATATGAAAGTCGGAGTTGTTAACCTAGACAAGAAAGTAGATTTTGAAGGAAAGACTCTAGAAGTTGGAAACTCAATGGTTAATAAACTAAAAGAAAACAAAAAAGTAAATTGGCAATTCGTTGATAAAGAAACAGCAGAAAAACAACTAAGAGAAGGTGACTACTATATGGTAGTAACTATTCCAGAAAACTTCTCTAAAAATGCTACTACTTTATCAAGTGAAAATCCAGAAAAAATGAATATTGATTTTACTACCAACTTTACAAAAAGTAAAAACGGTGAAAAAATCATGGAAACCGTAGCGAGTAACTTAACAAAGACAGTTAAGGATCAAGTCGTAAAAACTTATAGTACTACCTTATACAGCAAGTTTTCTGAAATTGGAGGTTCTCTTCAAAAAGCTGCAGATGCATCTAACACTTTAAATAACGGGCTTTCTCGCATTAGCGCTGGAGGAGAAAAACTTGGCAGTGGTATCAATCAACTTTCAAACGGTTCAAAACGTCTTGCGACTGGTCTTACAACATTAAATGATGCTGGGGCAAAACTAGGAGACGGTATTTCTCAATTACAAAGTGGTTCAGAAACACTATCAAATGGTTTAAGTTCATTAAATGACAAAAAAACTACACTAGGTGCAGGTATTAATGAGCTTACTGCTGGTTCTAATACCTTAACTGCTGGATTCGATGCATTTAAAACTAAAAGTGTTATGTTAGCTTCTGGTGTAGATACTCTTTACAACGGAAGCAAAGAATTTCAAGCCGGACTTTTAAAATATACTAATGGCGTACTTACTCTTAATGAAAAATTATTAGCTAAAAAAGATGATTTAAATAAAATTAATGCTGGTGGTGCTACATTAAACAATGGTATGGAAAACATTAGTAGATGGTATTTTAAAAATTAATTCTAAACTTCTAGATAAACAAGATGATTTAAATAGATTAATCGCTGGCGGTACAGTGTTAGAAAACGGTGTAACTAGCCTTTCTGAAAAAGCACCGAAATTATACGAAGGTGCTAGTAAAATTAATGCTGGTTTAGATACACTAAACTCTAGTTTACCTAGCGACCGTGATTTATCATCTAAAAAAAGCAAACTTAACTCAACTATCGATCAATTAAAAGGTCTAAAACTTACTTATAGAACAAACTTTAACCCACTATCTAGCGCCTTTACTGAATTAGGAACGCAAATAGAGAGTATTAAAGAACTTATAAGTAAAATAGATTCACAAGTTACACCTGCTGCCACTCAAAGCAGTAACAACTTCACAAACTTAAAACAACAATTAGATGCAACTAATTTAACAGAAACTCAAAAAGCTAGCATTCTTGCTGCTGCTCAAAGCGATGTTTCTGCTGCATCTCCTCAACCAAGCGCTACTACTCAAAGTAATAACCAGATAAAAACTGATCTTACTACAGCAATCAATTCTGTTTCTTCAAAATATTCAAGCATGAAGTATCGTGTAGGAAAATTACAATACATCCAAAACCAACTTGATAAATTTGATGTAAACAATCTTGCAACAGATCTTGATGGAACTATATCTGGTTTTTCTACAATAAAAAATGCCGTTGGTAAATTAGCTGCTGGTAGTGGCGAATTAAAAGCTGGTTTATCTATAATGAATGACAAAACACCTACTCTTGTAGCTGGATTCAATCAATACAAAGGCGGAGTAGATCAAACTATAACATCACTTACAACTGGTGAACTTGCAAATGGAGTTAACAAACTAGCAACTGAAACACCAAAATTGAAAGCCGGTTTAACTAACTTTACTGATGGTGTTAATTTACTTACTACATCTATGAGTACAGGAGAATTAGCACAAGGTGTTGGAGCCCTTGCTACTAAGAGTTCAGAACTACAAAATGGATTTGATAAATTAACTGGAGGAATTAACCTATTACACGGAAAACTTCCTGAACTAACAACAGGAATCAATGCTTTAGTTAATGGAAATGCTAAAATCAATGCTGGACTTAACAAACTACAAGCAAAAATCCCTGAACTTAGCATTGGTATCCAAAAACTTGATGATGGTGGTAAAAAGCTATATCAAAACTTGACCGTTATGAAATCTAAAGCACCAGAATTACTTGCAGGTATGTCAACTGCTAAAACTGGAGCGGTTAGCCTTTCTACAGCACTTGCTCAAATGCAAGCTAAAGCACCAGAATTACTTGAGGGATTAAATAAAGCAAAAGATGGTTCAGGTCTATTAGCCGATAAACTTTCTAGTGGAGCTGACAAAGTAGCATCTGCGAAAACTGGAGACAAAAACTCAGATATGTTAGCTAACCCAATCAAAACTAATACCCATGATATTGCAGAAGAAACTAGCTATGGTAATGCTATGGCACCATTCTTCTTAGTATTCGGATTACTTATAGCAGCAGCTGCATTTAACATTCTATTCCCAGCCCGTAATCGTGAAACTGGAGAAAGTGTAGCTGGACTATTTAGCTCACGTCTTGTAGCAATGTCTACATTCGCTATTTTCGCTGTAATAATCGAAGTTATTGCTATGAAATTATTCTTTGATTTCAGAATAGAATATTTCGGAATGTACTTCTTTGGATTAATAATTTCAGCTATAGTATTTATGATAATAACGCACTTCTTATCATATACATTCGGAAAAGTAGGTAATGGATTAAGTATTGGATTTGTAGCATTACAATTTGTTCTTACTACACCACTATTCCCTAAAGAAATGCTACCTACATTATACAGTGGTTTAATTCCATTCACTCCTGTTTATTACGGAGATGTTGCAGTTCGTCATGCAGTTCTTGGCGGATTGACTGGTGAAATTTATACTAATGCTATATTAATCTTAGCTGCTTTAGGAATTATATTCCTTGTACTTACTTACATTTCGTACAATAGAGCTAACAAGACTATTACGAACTTAGCAAAATAATAATTATCGGGACTGATTCTAAATCAGTCCCTTTTTATTACTATACCAAATCATAAATTATTACTCAAAAATAAATAAAAAAATATAATTAGGGATAGCAAATATATCTGTTTGATAGGTTTTTATTGAAAAAGATTGAAATAATAGGTTAATTGATACTTTTATTTTTTTAACATTCGATAAATAGTTAACTTTTTATTTCTCTTTTTGTTTGAAAAAAATTTTTATTTTTTTATTGTATTATAATTAAGTAGAAAAATTTCTACTTAATAAATATTTAAAAAATATGAGGTACATAAAAAAATGAAAACAGCTTTTTGTATGTGATTCTACACTACAAGTTAACGAAGAATTTTGTAAAAACTATCCATTGTCAATCGTACCACTAGAAGTGCGTTTAGATGATGAATTATATGAAGATAACGTAACAATTACCCCAGAAGAATTTTACAAAAAAATAAACAGTGGAATGAAACCAAGCACTAGCCAACCTTCTGTTGGGAAAATTCTTGAAGTCTATGAAAGATCTAAAAGCACAAGGTTTCGAACGTATAGTAGCATTCACAGTTACTAGTAAACTTTCTGGAACTTATTCTTCATTTACTCAAGCTAGCGAGTTAATAGAAGGTATTGATATAAAAATTATCGACACATTACAAGTGGCTAGAATAGTGGGTTGCGCTGTCGAGAAAATTATAAAAGACTTTTCTAACGGAAATTTAGCATATGAAAATATTGAAGATGAATGCCGTAAGTTACTTAAGCAACAAAATATCTTAGTAACTATCGAAAATATGGATTTCTTATATGCTGGCGGTCGTTTAACTAAAACTCAATTTTTACTATCTAATTTCCTTAACATCTTGCCTATAATAACTATAAAAGATGGTATTCTTGATGTTAGCGGAAAACATAGAGGGATGAGTAAGGTTTTAACAAAAATTTGCGAAGAAATAAAAGAAAAAGATCCTAAGTCTCTTATTATTTTATATACAACGGATGATCTTCTTAAAAAAGCTCAAGATGTTGTCGCAAAAACATTTGGCAATATAGAAACAGAGGCTATAATTATCTCTCCTGTTATAGGAACTCATGCAGGACCCCGCGCAGTCGGAATTGGATATTTAGAATACGAAAAATAGTATTACACAAAAACTTTAAAACGCCATAGAATTTAATTCTATGGCGTTCTTCATTTTAACCTTCTTGTTTCATATTTTCTAACCTTTCATTCATCTGGCGACGAATACTAGAAAAGTCTTCTTTTACTACTACTGTATCAGCTATATAATCATGAAGTCCTTTTTTCTTATCTGTAAATGCAACAACTATATACGGTATATAAAATAAGGCTATCGTTAACAATCTTCCTATTACTTCACGGTATAAAAACATCTGATAATTTTTAACTTTTCGTTCCCCTTATTTGTCTCTACTTTAACCTTCATTATCATTTTCCCTAAAGTTTGCGAGAAATAATATGTCATTAAAAATAAAAATAAGAAAACATTACAACTACATAACTAAGTCCCTCTTCTCCTAATATTGGGAAATATAATTCTCTGTTCAATAATCCAAAAAGAATAAGTATTTAACAATCCCGCTAAAGCAGCTACTACTATTAGATCAATTATATACGCAATAAATCTAACCCAAAAACCTGAATAAAAAAATTTTTCTAGAAAAAAATTAAATAATCTTTTAATGTAGTTGGTAATGAAAAGTTGGTGTTATCTTTACTGGTAGTTTCTTTAGTTTGTTCATCAAATCTATTTTCTTCTATGCTACTAGATATCCCCTCAACATTAGCTTTATCTACAGATTCAGCCATCTTATCAAAAGTCTGTTCCGAACCATTTTCTAAACCTTCGCATCCATTAGAAAAGTCATTTGAATTGAAATTATTATTTGTCATATTAATAACCCCCTTATCCTAAATAACTTCTCTCTACTTGATTAGATGTAGCTTCACTATTCAATTCTGAAATAATACTCTTCATCGTAGCTTTTACAAAACGACTTAATAAGCTTTCTGCTGCTTTATCTGGTCGTAATTCTATTACTTTTGGATTAGATAGTTTTTTATCTTCTTTGATAAAATTAATAAGATCTTCTTCAGTCCCAATTTTATCAACTAACTTTATTCTCAACAGCCTGAGTTCCTGTATAGGTACGACCATCAGCAAGTTTTCTTACCTCATCCTCACTCATACTACGCCCTTGAGCAATTGCTTTTACAAATCTATCATATGCTTCTTTATTTTGCTCTTGATAGATTTTTCTAGTTGATTCTGGTAAATCTTCAGTTAACCCACCCTACTGCTTTTTGTTCTCCAGAGCGAATAGTCTCTTGTTTTATACCATGATCATTTAAGAACTTTTGTGCTGAAACATAACTCATTATTACTCCTAGTGATCCAGTAGTTGTCTCAGTATTAGCAAAAATTTTCTTAGCTGCCATAGACACATAATAACCACCTGATGTCGCTTGTTTTTTCATAGATACATAAACATCTTTTCCACTATTTTTTAATTCATTGTAAAGTTCTGCTGTTTCATAAACTCCTCCACCTGGAGTATTAACCGATAATAAGATAGCTTTTACGTTAGAATTAGATTTAGCTTCTTTTATTTGGTTTATTACTGAAGCGCGCGAATATGTATTTGTCATTTCCGCTCCAATCTCACCTTCTATAGAAATCTTTTGAATAGTTTCATCACTATTCCCATCAACTAATGTTAACTTATGTACACTTTGGCTTCTCAAGAACATCTGCACATAACTATCTTCTGTATTTTGTTTCTGTATAACGCTTTTAGTTAATGTTCCATTAATTAGAGAGAACACGACTAGCACCATTACTATAACTAATGAAATCACTCGTTTATTTTTAAATTTCATATATTAACCTCTATCCCCTTTTAAATCTTTTTATATTTTAAAATACCTAAATTATTCTCCGTATGTTTTAGATACAAACTTGTTATATCTCTTCATAAACGCTAACTCTGCAGTCCCAGTTTGACCATTTCTGTTTTTAGCAACAATCACCTCTACAGTTGATACATCACTAGGTTCTTGAACTTCATTTTCATCAGCATCTTCACTGCGATAGTAATCTCCACGATAAAGGAATGAAACTATATCAGCATCTTGCTCTATACTTCCTGATTCCCTTAGGTCACTCATCATCGGTCTTTTATCATGACGTGATTCTACACTACGTGATAGCTGTGATAAAGCAATAACAGGACACTCTAACTCACGAGCCATCTGTTTTAAGCTTCGCGAAATCTCTGATACTTCTTGTTGACGATTATCCGTTCGTTTACTTCCTTGAAGAAGTTGAAGATAATCAATAATTACTAAATCTAGACCATGCTCACTTTTTAGCAACTTACACTTTGCTTTAACTTCATTTACTTTAATAAAATGCACTATCTTCTATAAAGATATTTTTTTGATTCAAGAAATGTACTGCTGTTTCTAGTTTCATAAGGTCATCGTTATCCAATGAACCTTTTTTTATCTTCTCAGAATCTAACATCCCTTCACTACAAATCATCCTAGAAACCAGTTGATCAGCTCCCATCTCTAGTGAGAATAAAGCAACCGTACGTTTTTCTTCTTCTGAACGATGATTTTTCCCAGCTACGTTTAACGCTATATTAAGAGCAAAAGCTGTTTTCCCCATAGAAGGACGAGCAGCTAAGATTACCAAATCTCCTTTACCTAAACCAATAACCTGGTCTAACGAACTAAATCCTGTAGGAATTGCTATATTTTTACCTTCTCCCGACATACGTGCAAGTATTTCTTTAAATACTTCATCAGTAACATCACGCATATTTTTAAAATGAGATGTTTTTGCTCTTTCCATCGCACGCTCTACTTGATCAAATAACGTAGATGTTAGTGCATCAATATCAGCATTACCTTGATTCATTTCCTCTGTGCTGCTTAATAAAGCTCCACGTATTTCACGATAAATAGAATATCTTTTTACAAGATTTGCATAATGCATAATATTACGAGCACTCGGAGTAACGTCATAAACATCTACTATATACAACGAGGCATCCACGTTTTTGAATGCCCCACTGTTATTTATTTCTTCAAATATAGTAGTGGTGTCTGGTAGTATTCCCGCTTCATCAAGGCGTAAAATAGCACTATAAATATCTTTATTTTTTTCATCATAAAAATCTTCTGGATCAACTGTTGCTTAACTTCTATCAACTTTTCAGGCTCTTGCATAAGAGCTCCCAGTAAAGATTGCTCTGCCAACAAGACAGAATCTATATGATATTTCATATTATCACCTATAAACTATTTCTTATTGTTCCACTACATGAACTTTAATAGTTCCTTCTACTTGATTATGTATTTTAATTTTTACATTTGTATATCCTAAAGCTTGAATTCCATTTGGTAAGTCAATTTTCTTTTTATCAACTTTTAAATCGTGTTGTTTTTTCAATTCCTCAACAATTTGTTTTGAAGAAACTGATCCGAATAATCTTCCACCTTCTCCAGCTTTTACTTTAATCTTAACTTCTAATCCTTCTAATTGCTTTGCTAACAGATTTGCTTGAACTAACTCTTCTTGTTTATCTTTTTCTACACGTTTTTGTTGTCCTTTTAATGTTGCCATATTAGCAGTAGTTGCTTGTATAGCTTTTTTGTTAGTTATTAAAAATTTAGCATAACCATCTGCTATTTCTTTAACATCACCTTTTTTCCCTTTTCCTTTAACATCCTCTATAAAAATAACTTTCATTACCTTATCTCCTTTTTCCTTTATTTTCTTATGTTTCTAGCCGATTGATTCAAGTACTAATCCTCTTGCAATAGCACCCTATCTATCGCATCATTTAAGCGAACTAATGCCTCATCTAAATCTACACCTTCAATCTGTGTAGCTGCATTAGCAAGGTGTCCCCCGCCACCAAGTTCTTCCATGACTAATTGAACATTCATATTCCCTAAAGATCTAGCCGAAATACCCACTTTATCTTCATCCAGATATCCTAAAGCGAAACTACATTCAATACCTTTAATGTAAGCAGTAAATCTGCACTTTGAGCAAGCATGACATTTGTATATCTCTTATCATCTGGCGCTTTAACGATAATTATCTCTGGTGTTTTTTGGATTGCATTATTAATAATTTCGACTCTACTCATAAAGTTTTCGATAGGTTCTTTTAGAATAGTCTTCACCTTTGTTGGATCTGCCCCATTACTACGTAAGTAAGCCGCAGCGTCAAAAGTTCTTGATCCTGTTCTTATTGAGAAGTTTTGAGTATCTACCACAATACCACCCAACATAATTGTCGCAGCTAATGGTGTAATTTTCTCAATCTTAGTTTGATATTCTATAAGCTCAGCTATCAACTCCGAAGATGACGAAGCATATGGCTCTATATAAGTCAGTAGCGGATTCGTAATTATATCTTCACCACGTCTATGATGGTCAATAACAACCTTTTTATTTGCTTTTGATAAAATAGCTGCATCAATGACACGTGAAGCATCAGATGTATCAACTACTATCAGCGTTGTTTGTGGCGTCATAAGTTCCCAAGCTTCATCACTATCAACAAAAACATTTGACAATGTTTCATCAGTATCATTAATCTCAAACATTATTTTTTGGATTGTTTCATCCTGATCACTTTCATTTAAAATAATATAGCATTCTTTCCCTACTAACTTAGCAAAAGTATATATACCTATACATCCACCTATAGCATCAAAGTCTGGACGTTTATGCCCCATAACAATAATTTTGTCACTATCACTAATAATATCAGCTAAAGCATTTGATACAACACGAGCCTTAATACGAGTTCTTTTTTCCTGAGGATTTGTCTTGCCTCCATAGAATTTAATTGTACCATCTATATCTTTCATGGCAACCTGATCCCCACCTCGTCCAAGAGCAAGATCTAAAGAACTTTTCGCAAGTTCCCCTAATTCCGGTAAAAAGTCAGTTCCCATTCCTACCCCTATACTAAGAGTAATAGGAGCATCAAATTCTTCTTTTAAATTTCTAATAGAGTCCAAAATTTGGAACTTGTTTTTTTTTCTATTTTTTTAAGGTCTTTGACATTTAATAACCCTATAAATCTGTCTTCATCAATACGTTTAAGATAAATACTATTTTTCTTTGCCCATTCAGTTAATACTGTAACAACTTGTGAATCAAACTTACTTGCAACCTCATCATCAAGAGAATCATAAACATCTTCATAATTATCCAAACTTAAATTGAAAATAATAGGTCGAGTATCACGAAATCTCTGCATAACGACTTTACTTTCAGTAATATCAAAGAAATAAATATAACCACTATCTTTTTGATAATTCACCTTATAATGCTTCCCAAAAAAATCTCAAACTGATTATCTACTGGCGTTTCCAATTCAAAAAGATCTTTTATCTCTGGCATCAATTCTAAAAATGTTTAGCCCTTTTTATCTCTTCTACTTTTTATATTTTTTTGTAAATAAAGTTATTTGCCCACTCTATATTTCTATCCTTATCGATAACAATAATTCCTATAGGGAACTTATTAATACCTTTTTTTCTGTTGAATCTTTTATACGATTAGTTAATTTACTAATATTTTTTTCAGTCTGTTCTGAAACTTTTTTTCTTATAGTAGTAAAAAAATAGCATGAACACGCTAAGACCTACTACTAGATAGACCGCTAAACTTATAAGATTCATTAATCCTATTATAATTGCACCAATAGTGTATAAAGCAAATATAACTATTTCATATTTTCTCTTTGCATTCATACTATTCTCCTTTCTTTATAATATAAGTTTCTCGTAATCTAAACAAACTATCAACAAAAACCAACTAGTTCAAAAAAACAGAACTAAAAAAAGAATCATACCAAACACAGCTAACGCCTTAGTTACTGGTGAATCCCCTTTTTTGTTCTATGAAAAAGAACGCTGTAAATAGACCATTTAAAACAAAAAAATCAATGATAAAATATTCGTTAAATTTTTGTAAAAGTATATACCAAAAAAATTATAAGAATTAGCCCCCATCATAGATTCAACTATTAAGTATACCAATGTAATAGTTATGTATATATATCCCGTTTTAGTACTTATCATAATTCTGCTAAGTTTTGGAAATGTTGGTATTATAATGTATTCCCTTGATAGCATTGATAATGTATATTGTAGTAATGCCAAACTATAAATAAATAGTGAAATGAATAACGTTACAGGGAACGTTCTTTGTATATTTTTCAAAACTTGATAAAACTAAACTCTTATCTAAAGATTGATTAGCTGTCAACATAGCATTAATATAATCATTTATAAACTTTAAAATTTCTTCTTGATTAATATTAATAACCCCATATTTTATAAGTAACAACACATAAAAATGCTAGTCCTATAAATAAGAATGTTGTAATTATAATAAGTAAATATATTTTTGAATATCTCTTAACTATAGATTGGTATATTAAATACGCAAGAAGCATGTGCATTACAAACCAAAACAGCATATGAGGTGATGATAAAAATACTAACATCGCTATCCCAACAGTAGCAAGTGGTACATAAAATTTTAAACCTTTGGCCCCTAAAACATAAGTAAGAGGAAATACCGTTAAAAAGGCTGTTAATAATTCAACTTTTTAACAAACTTCCCAAAAGTATCAATAATAAAAAGCTGGTGCTATAAGCTATGACTTTATTATTACTTGGTTCTCTATAGAAAAATTTACTATCAAGAAGTTTCTCTAACTCTCTCTTTAATGTTTCTGAAATGTTATTATCCAACTTAACACTCCTTTATTGTTTTTTTATATCTATACTTCATGTATGATATCCTTTTTATTATACCAAATTT
>BNJS01000876.1_pt1 | contig 93336 bp, 115 predicted proteins | sample 8540461 | NCBI WGS metagenome assembly BNJS01 (sample SAMD00202454, study PRJDB9452) | human saliva metagenome | isolation source: human saliva | place: Japan | reverse complement strand
GCAGTATTTCATTTCTAAATTTTGAACATATAAATTCGGAGCTTTATTTTTTTAAATTTTTCTAGCTTCATTTATTAAATCTAAAAGCTTTTTCATCATCTAACTTCACTCCATATTCATATGTTGCTAGAAATATTCTTTCGTTTGTGGATTTTTTTGTTTAAGTCGAACTTTTAAACTTTTTATCCTTCATAAGTTCTTCTAATAGTTCATCTTCTGGATTTCACTAAACTTATTAATTTTACTAACAATGCCATAAGTTCAACTTTATAAACTGGTAACAAATCGTCTCTTTCAATATATAGTTTTCTTGATTCATTATATAAAAGCATCAAACTCAAAAGAAATATTCTAATCCATCTAATTTTAATAAATTCTAATGAATCAGTTAGATAATTAGTATTAGTTATTTCTAATGAATTTATTTTTCTCTACTATTTCAGGTTCTTCTATTAATAAATTTCTTTACCAATACTTTGATAATATACGTATTCTAATTGTAAATATAGATACAAATCTAGTAGTTTCATCTTTACTAGCATGATAAAAAGTCATACCATCATTGAATCCCATTGGAATCAAGTTTAGAAAAAGCTAATGTGAAATCCTATTAAAGCAAAATAATAATGTATAATAACTAGGTAATACTAACCAAAAATACAATAGAAAAATACTGAGATTAAACATTACTCCCACCTAATAAGTATAATTTATACTTAAATTTCCCTTCAACATATTCAGGGAGCTCTCATCAGACACTGACCACCAGTTCCTGCTAGTCTTTCATATCTAATTTTAAGTTTTTCCATTTTCATCCTTTTATAATTTTAAAATCAAATACTCTAAAACTTATAAATTTATATCCAGATAATAATCCCAAAAAATAAATGTCCCTGCCTCATGAACTATGATATGCAATATGAAAAGGCTATTACTCCTGTTATTAAGAACAAAATAATATTTGGTTTATCAACCCTCGAAAGTGTATCCCCTGCAATCTTTACCAACTGCATATCCTATTATCCCCCCTACAATCATAATTCCTAATATTTGTAAACAATCCATTAATAATCTTTTTCTTCATAAATTATCCTCCTATTCATTTTTTTCATGAATATAATTCATCATATTACTGATATTTTTCAATATTTTCATCTACCAAATATATACATCCACTCTCCCATAGCTGTTGCAAAATACTGCCGGTACTCTATCAATTAAAGCGAATTTCTTTTTGAGATATTTATTATAAATATCTTCATTAGAATATTTGTAAGTATATTTATCACGTCTTGATAAAAGCAATACCATTATAGTTATTATGTACTTTTTTTCGGTGAATTACCAACTACAACATCAGCATACATTTCAAATAAATCACATTCATAAGTATGATTATATAAATCAACTGTATATCCACCCGCTATTCGGTTATTATATTCTAAAAGCAATATAATCGTTATTTCGGTAATTTGAAAGAACTCAATATGGAAAAAAATCTCCTTTCATACCAAACTCTTTAACAATCTTTTCTACCGTATTCTTTTTAATTTAGGATCAATTTCTTTTAGAAATTATATTTCCATAATCTAGACTATCATTTAATAAATCTAAAGTAGGTTTTTGTATAATAAAAAAACTAGTCTCAAATACAACTTCTCCTTTTGGAATCAATTAGCCCATCATACGTACAAAGGACACCATTATCTACATAACTCTCAATGAAGTACACAACGTCTTGATTCCATTGATTTTCAAATATTTCTACATCTTCTTTTGATAATAGTTTAAAAGTATTATTAGCTCCTACTCCATTATCTGGTTTAGCTATTACTGGTAATTTAATATCTTTTATCGCTTTTTCAAGTTCTTTAATAGTTTTTTTACAGCTCTCCCCTTAGCAACCGGTACTTCAGCTTTAATAAATCTTTCTTTCATTTTCGATTTATATTTTGTAAAATCTAGATTTTTAGGTTTTACTCCTGGAATATTAAATTGTTCTCGTATTATTGAATCCAACGTCAACCAATACTCATTGTTAGACTCAACTCTATCTATAACACCATGTTTATATATTAAGAACGCTACACCTCTTAATACTTCTTCATAATTTTTCTAAATCATTTACTTTGTAATATTCAGTTAGAGAATTCTTTTAAATCCATCAGTAAAGATTATCGTAACTTTTCACTACCTATTCCTAATACTTTAACTCCTTTTTTTCAACCAACTTTTCTTGCAAAACTTTTCCTGTGAAGTTGGAAAAATTTGGTGATACTAATAAATAATTTCATAATAATCCCTTCTTTCCTAATTTTATTCATTAGTTTACCATAAACTTCACTAATTTTCCAATGAAAAACATAAAAAAATATGAATCATCTTCCTAACGTTCGGAAAATGATTCATATTATATTTTTTATTCTTTTACATTTACTGTTAAATTTCTGTAGATATGTCTTAAATGTTGAGTTAACTTCTTCACTTAACCCTTTTGTCGCATTTAAGTCAACCGTAATTTCAACTTTCTCATTATATGTTTGTGTCATAATAATATTACTTAGTACACAGATATTTGAAACTAAACCACAAAATTCTACTTCTTTGTAGTCACTACGTGAGATATAATGCGCTAAATCAATACTACCAAAAGATGTTTTATTAAATACTCTTTTCGCATAACTTTCATAATTAGCAACATCTCCATATAAATTGTGACCTTCACTATCTATTATACAATGCTCAATCGGTAAATGTTTACCTTCACGAGTTGAAAGATAGTTTGTGTAATGTGTATCTTTTGTAAATATTACATCTTGACCAGCTTTTAAATATTCATCAATTTTATTTGCAATGACTTTATCAAGTTGATCAGCAGTTTCCAAAACCTAATGCACCATCAACAAAATCTTTTTGATAATCAACAACTACTAATAACTTCTCAGATGTATCATGTTTTAAAGTTACTCTTAGATATAGTAAAAATGCTACAAACGGCTAAAAATCCTAAACAATAAAAAGATTATATCTGATTTAAATTTTGGATGAGCTCTTTCATCTAATACTACAAATTTCATTAATACAGCAGCCTCTACAATTAAAAGTACCACTATATATTTAATTCGTTTTTTAAAGAACACCGCAAAATCTTTTGCACCTAATTTTTTAAATATTAAATAAATAAACAACGCAGCTATACCTATAATGAACAACATTGTTCCATATTTATGTAATAATTTGAATGCATGCGGAGCACTAGGCCCTAATACATATCCTAGCGTAATAAACACTACTACCCAAAAAGATACCACCAACTGTTGAATATACATGGAATCTTTTAGCATCTATACTTGAAATACCTGAGAAATATCCAAGTATATGTCTAACTCCTGGTAAAAAGTACGCAATTACTATTACTATGTTTCCAAATCTATTAAAAAACTCAGCTGCTTTCGTCATTCTATATGGCGTAAGTCCAATATATGAACCATACTTATCAACTGCCTTAGTTCCTAACCTTCTACCAACTTCATAAGAAAATTGCATCCCTAAAACAGTTCCTAATGCACTTGCAACAATCATCCCTATATAACTTCCATGATTATTATATGCCATTATTCCAGCTACTACCATCATCGTCTCGCCTGGTAGAGGAAGAGCCGCAAACTCCAAGATAAGCGACACAAATAATATTAAATATACATGTTCAGCTAATAGTTTAAATAACATTTCCATATATAAACTATTCTCCTTTTTATTTATTTTCTAATAAATTATATCATATTTTACTTTCACTTAAAAGCTAAAAAGATAAATTCTATATGATATAAATAATATTGAAAAATTATCTTATCACATAAAACTTACAACTAGTTTAAAATATTTACTTTTCGTACCTATAGTAAAAGAATTTAATAAAAAAACTAGAGTCATACTTAAAGTAAAACTCTAGCTCTTATTTATATTATTTTCTTTCTTCAATAACTCTTACTAAGTCTTTGATTTCTACAATGTTTTCTGCATCTTCATCTGAAAATTCAAAACCATATTTTTCTTCAATATCCATTACTACATCTGCAACATCAATTGAATCAGCATCTAGATCTTCGTTTAATCTTGATTCTAATGTAATTTTATCTGCATCAACTTTAATATATTTAGTAATAATTTCTTTTTACTTCTTCGAAAAATTGCCATTACTTTTTATTCTCCTTTTTCCATCGTTTCTATCATTATATCATAAAGTTTTTGTTTTTGTGTATTTGTTTTGCTTGTTGAACTGCATAATATAATGCATTTTCATCAGCAGAACCATGAACTTTTATACTTGGTTTCTTAATCCCTAGTAGAAATGCTCCACCATATTCACTATAATCAAATTTCTTTTTAAATTTCTGTAATTCCACTTTTTTTACAAGTAATGCTGAAATTTTTAGTTTATAATGATTTTCCATAAAAATTCCTTTTAATCATAGAACCTAAAGTACTAGCTACACCTTCTATAGTTTTTAATAACACATTTCCTGCAAAACCATCTGCAATAACAATGTCATATTTATGCTCAAGAATCTCTCTAGCTTCAATATTCCCTTTGAAGTTATTAATATCTTCTTTAAGTAACTTATGCGCTTCTTTATATACTTTATTACCTTTACTTTCTTCTACACCAACATTTAGTAATGCTACAGAGGGTGTTTCTATATTATAGATATATTTCATATATAATTGACCTAGTTTAGCATAATTTACTAAATCATCTGGTCTTAGCTTCTACATTTGCACCTAAATCTGTAAAGTAAGAACTTATGTTCCGTTTTTGTAGGTAATAGTGAAGCTAATCCTGGTTTTGAAATTCCTTCGATGCGACCTAACATAAATAATGAACTTGCCATAAATGCACCTGTACTTCCTCCAGAAATTGCTACATCAATTACTCCTTCATTTAAATCAGATAACATTCTAATCATTGAGGCATCTTTTTTCTTTCTATGAACACGCGCCGCATCATCAGACATCAATACTTCTTCAGTACAAACATTCTTAATAATATTTTTCGGTTTTTAGTTATTTGTTTTAAGTTTTCTTCAAGTCCATAAACATAAAGTTCAACTTCATTTCGTCTTTATAACCATTTACAAAGTTAATAATTCTACTAGGTTCATCAACACCTAATATATCAATACCTATTTTCATAATATTATGCACTTTCTTCTCCTATTAATTTTGCTTCGACTACAAACCTACTTTCCCATTCACCTGTTTGTGGATTAAAATTATCACATGTAAATAATTTTAATATCTTTGGTTCATTTTCATGTTGTTCTAAAATTTCAACTTGTGTTGGCACTACATCATAAAGTTTATTTACTTCATATGTACGTAATTTATCTTTGAAATAATTTGAATTTTAGCACCATTTTTTATTTTGTTTAAGTTATTAAATCTTATTCCGACACCTTGAACACTGTGTCCAGCTATTACAACGTTTTGTGCGTCTAGAGTTGATGGCTCTTGTGATGTTGCTACTCCATTTATTAAGTTGATTTCAGTAACATCTTGGAAAATTGGTTCTTCTATTTCTACGCTATCGATTTTTAAAATTCCTAACATTGAATCTGTTAGTTTAATTTTTGATTCGTTATCTGTAAACATTTTTTGCCACCATGGTATGTCTACTTCGCCTTTACCGTTTTTATAAGCTGTAATAATCTTATCGTTAGCATTTCCTGTTAAATACTCTCTAATTTGATTTTTGAATATTAACACTACTGACGTACATAGCAATACTACAATAAGAATATTTAATATTGTATTTTTAAATTTTTTATTCATTGAATCCTCCTAAATTATTGTCTCTTCTAATCCAACATACTGTAATAATCGTTCTTTATTATCGGTTACTTCAATAATTTTCACCGCTAATTTTTTAGCTAAATACATTAAATCTACATCATTTATTAAATCTGCAACTTTAAAACTAGGAACACCACTTTGTTTCGTACCAAAGAAATCTCCTGGCCCTCGTTGTTTTAAGTCAAATTCTGCAATTTTAAATCCATCATTTTCTAAACACATTATATCAATTCGTTCACTCTTAGAATCTGTCACTAAAATACAGTATGATTGATACTTACTTCTTCCTACTCGACCGCGAAGTTGATGCAAAGTAGCAAGACCAAAAAGCGATGAGCATCTACTATTATCATAAATGTTGCATTAGGGACATTTACTCCAACTTCAATAACTGTTGTGGAGATTAATATATGTATTTCTTTATTTAAATATTTTTCAACAATTGCATCCTTTTCCTTATTACTCATCTTACCATGAAGTATTGCAATTTTATAATCATCTGGTAGATAATTTTTAATATTTTCGTATGTTTCTTCAACATTTTGAAGATCCATTTTCTCAGATTCTTCAATCAATGGACAGACTACATAACCTTGTCTTCCATTATCAAGTTCCATTCGAATATTATCTAGCACCTTATAAAAACTCTTATTATTAGCTTTATAAGTCTGAACTTTTTTTCTACCTGCTGGTAACTCATCTATTGTTGAAACTTTAATATCAGTAATTAAAGTGATTGCTAAACTTCTTGGTATTGGTGTTGCTGTCATCATCAATGAATTAACAGCTTCACCTTTATTACTTAATAATTGACGTTGTCTTACTCCGAAACGATGTTGTTCGTCTGTAATTACATATTTTAAATTATTAAACTTTACATCTTCTTGAATTAAAGAATGAGTTCCAATTAATAATTCTATCTCACCTACTTCAAGTAGACTTAAAATAGTGTTTCTTTCTTTCTTAGGTGTACTACTTGTCAACAACGCTACTGAAATATTCAAATCTTTAAAAAACTCAAAGAATGTTTCAAAGTGCTGATTTGCTAGAATCTCTGTCGGTGCCATAATAGCTGTTTGATATCCTGCTTTTATTGTTGCATATAAAGTTGCCGCTGCAACCGCAGTTTTACCACTACCTACATCACCTTGTAACAATCTATCCATTTTATAAGGTTCATTTAAATCCGCAACTATTTCATCAATAACTCTACTTTGTGCTCCTGTTAATGTAAAAGGTAAACCATCTTTAAATTCTTTAATGTCTTTCTCATTCACACCTACAGAATATCTATTATCTTCAATTCTACTATTGATGTTTTGAAGTTGCAATTTCAACTGATAATTAAACAACTCATGAAAAGCAAACATCTTTCTTGCTTTATCAAACTCTTCTGAATTTTTGGGGTAATGTAAAGTGTAAAGTATTCTTTCTAACTTCCAAATCCCTTTAAAATTTTCAGGAACCAAATCTAATATTACATTTTCACCATCTATCATTTTAAATGATTCTTCAACAAGTTTTATAAACTTTTTTTGTGTAATTCCTTGTTTCAGATGATAAAAAGACTTCGATAGTATCACCTTTAGGTTTTTCTTCAGTTATATTAAAACTTACGCTAGAAGCAGTTATCGTATTATTAGTTGCATTATATGTACCTTTAACTACTACATCTCTACCTTCAACAAGATTTTTCTTCAAATAATGCTGATTAAAAAATACTATTTTAATACTTCCCGATGAAGTTGACAATGTAAAAAAAGATCTACTTCTTCTATTTCCATAAAACTGTGTACTTACTCTTGTTTCTACTTTTCCTGTAGTTATTACTTTCTCATTATCTTTTACAGAAGAAGAAAAATCAGTAGAACTAGATACTCTGTAAGGAATATTGTACAGAATATCACGAATTGTATATATTTCTAATTCATTTAAAGTCTGTAAATATTTCTTTCCAACACCTTTTATAGTTTCTACCGATTTTTCTAAAATATTAATCATTACCGAATAATAAACTCCTATATCTTTCTCCAGTTTTTGTGATTGCTAAACCACCCTTTAGCAGTTTCTTTTAATGTAGTGGACATTTCAAGTCCTATCTTATACATTGCTTCTAACACTTCATCAGCTGGAATACGACTTTTTATTCCTGCTAGAGCTAAATCTGCTGCCATTAAAGCTGTAGAAGCTCCAGCAGCATTTCTTTTTACACAAGGTACCTCTACTAATCCTGCTACCGGATCACAAACAAGTCCTAACATATTTTTTAAAGCTATAGCAAATGCATGAGCACTCATCTCTGCATCTCCGCCCATGGCTTCTACTATTGCTGCTGCTGCCATTGCACTAGCAGAACCAATTTCAGCTTGACATCCACCTTCTGCTCCTGAACATGAAGCATTATTAGCTACTACAAATCCAAATGCACCAGCTGTAAATAACATTCTTAGCTGTGTTTCTTCATCAATATTGAATTTCTCTTTAAGGGCATGAATACATCCAGGAAGAACTCCCGCTGATCCTGCAGTAGGAGTTGCACAAATTAATCCAAGCGAAGCATTTACTTCGTTTGTCGCTATTGCTGCTGCAACTCCATTTAAAAAATCATTACCAGTAATTGATTTACCACTATTGATATACTCTTGTAATTTTTTAGCGTCTCCACCTGTTAGTCCTGTTTTTGAACTTACTCCAGCTAAGCCTTCTTCAACAGCTTGCATCATAACAGCTAAATTTCTTTTCATCAATTTTTCTACTGCAGCACGAGTTACACCATTCACTTCAATTTCTTGTTCTATCATCAACTCAGAAACAGTTTTTTGTTCTAATTTTGATTTTTCTACGATTTCTTCTAAACTAGTAAACATTTCTGTACCCTCTACAATTTATCTGCAAATTTTACTTCATTAACAAATTCTAGCTCAGTTATTTTTTGAATGCTTTCTTCATTTAATTCCTCTAGAGACTCAACTACAAGTAAATTAGTTCCTTCTAAAATAGAACTAGAATATTTCTCACTTACTTTTTTATCACCAAATATTTCTTGAATTCTTAATGATAATTCTTTTTTATTTTTGTCATTAAACTTATAAAAAATGAAATAAGTTGGGAAGTCACCTGATAAATTCACATCAAAGCCTAACAGTTCAAATATAATCATCTTTCCTCCACCTATTGATTTCCCAATAAGATCGAGACTATGTCGACCAGCTTGAACTTCTATTTTTGCTGTATTTGGATGAATATGTTCAATTCCACTCTCTATGAACTCAAACTCCATTCCTGCTGCTTTTGCATCTTCCATACTAGTTCTTATACGCTTATCAGATGTATTATATCCTAATAATCCACCAATAAGAGCAATGTCTGTTCCATGCCCTTTATAAGTTTCTTTGAACGAACCATATAATGTTATTTTTACATCTTCTGGTTGCACTCCAAAAATATATCTTGTAAATAGACCAATACGAACTGCTCCTGCCGTATGTGAACTTGACGGTCCTACCATTACCGGACCTATAATATCAAATACACTTCTGTATTTCATATTTACACCTCCAATATTGTTGGTAAAATAACAGGTTTTCTTCCTATTTCACTTTCTAAAAATTCCCCTAAAGATTCTAAAATTTGTTGTCTAACTTGATATACTCCGCACTCCTCATTAGATAGTACAGATAAAACAGCATCTTTAACAACTGCTTTAGATTGTCCGAATAATTCTGTTGATTCATTTACATTAACGAATCCACGACTTATTATATCAGGATTATTCATTAATTTTTTATTTTCAAAGTCAATTGCAATAGAAACTACGATAACACCTTCTTCAGAAAGTTCTTTTCTATCTTTAATTACAACACTTCCGATATCTCCAATTCCAAGTCCATCTACATAGACATCTGATGCATCAAACTTACCAGCAATTCTTGCACTATCACTAGTTAATGCTAATACTTCTCCATTTTCCATAATAAATGAGTTTTCTAGAGGAATATCACATTCTGCTGCTGTTTGAGCATGTATAACCTGCATTCTATACTCACCATGAATTGGCATAAAATATTTAGGTTTGATAAGTCTAAACATTAGTTTTTGTTCTTCTTTCGAACCGTGCCCAGATGTATGAACATTGTTAACACTAGAAGTGATAACATTTGCTCCAAGTTTTGATAATAAATCTATGTTTTTATTAATAGAAAGAGTATTCCCTGGAATTGCCGAACTAGCAAATATTACCGTATCCGTTGGCATTATTGTAATTTTCTTATGTGTTCCATTTGCTATTCTACTTAACGCTGCTAATTCTTCTCCTTGAGTACCAGTACATAAAATAAGTAATTTATTAGGATCTACTTGATTTAAGTACTTACTATTAACAAATGTTTCCTTAGGTGCTTTAATATACCCTAATTCTGTACCAATTTTAATAGCTTTTTCCATAGAGCGTCCGAATACAACAATCTTTCTTCCATGTTCGATACATGCTTCTACAACCTGTTTTACACGGTATACGTTTGATGCGAATGTTGCAAATATAACTCTATGTTTCTCTTTACGAAGAATATTAGAAATAGTTTTACCTACTTCTTTTTCACTCTGAGTAAATTCTGTTCTTTCTGAGTTTGTTGAATCAGAAAGCAAACATAATACTCCTTTTTCTCCAATTGCTGCCATTTTGTGTAAATTTGATCCTTGCCCAACTGGAGTAAAGTCAAATTTAAAATCACCTGTATGAACAATATTCCCTTGTGGAGTATTTACAATAACTCCAAATGAATCTGGAATAGAGTGAGTTGTGTTATGGAATGATACTTTTAAATATTTAAAACTTAACACAGTATCTTCATCAATAACATTAAGCTCAGCTTTAGCCAGTAAGTTATGTTCTTCTAATTTTGATCTAATCAATCCAATTGCTAATGGTCCACCATATATTGGTAAATTAACTTTTCTTAGTAAGAATGGTAATCCACCAATGTGATCTTCGTGACCATGAGTAATAATCAACGCTTTGATTTTATCAATATTTTTTTCAATATATGAGTAATCAGGTATTACATAGTCAATTCCCAGAATATTATCTCCAGGAAACTTAACTCCAGCGTCGATTATTATAATCTCATCGCGATATTGAATAGCATAGGTGTTTTTACCAATTTCTCCTAAACCACCAATAGCAGCTACTCCTACTTCATTTTTTTTTTTAATGATTTTATCCATTAACTTTCTCCACTTTAAAGTCTTCAGATTGTTTTTCAAACTCTAAATATGCTTCACTTAATTCTTGAACAAGTTCTACATTATAGTTTCTATCATCTAAATACTTTCTTACTGCTGGTACTCCATCAGCTTCTACATATAACACTTGTGTGTTTTCTCTTACTGGAATTTCCTTTGAATTTTCTTGGTAAAATACTTTAAATACTGCCATTAATAATCTCCTATCATTTCTTTTAATATATTTAATGTGTAATCTAATTCATTTTTTGTTGTGTTAATATTTATAAATGAAAACTGAATAATATTTCTTTCTTGAAGATATGAACTCTTATAATGAATGAAAATATTATTTATTGCAAGTGAAGCCCCTACATTTAGCGAACTAATGTTTTCTGGTAATTCTACTGTTACAATTACTGGTGAAACTTCTTTTTCTTTTAATTTTCATAATTGGCAGACCTAATTCTTTAAGTCCAGCCTTCATATATGAATATTTTTCCTGAACCTTTTCATATCTTTCATCTGTTTTAAAGGCATCTAAAGCTGTATTTAGTGCTTCCATTAAAATAGATGGTTGAGTGAAAGGTATCGATGTCATTTTATTAGCATAGTGTAAATCTAGATATAGCGGTGTGTTTTCCAATGGAACTAACTCACAATTAGTACCTACAATTGCTAATCCAGCTACAGAACAAAAGGCTTTACCTGATGAACATGCTACATAATCAACATCTTTATAACTATATTTAATAGCACCTACTGCAGAAACTGCGTCAACTGCAAGCACTAAATTATTTTGTTTAACGATTTTTGTAATTTCTTCTAAATCATTCAATATTCCAACACTAGTTTCGTTATGAACTAAATAGACAAAATCATAATTTCCTGATTTTAATTTTTCAGCTACAACTTCTAAGTCAAAACTTTCTCCAAAACCTACAGAATAACAATCGATATTTAAACCGTGACGTTTTGTTTCACGAACTAATCTATTTCCGAATTCACCATTTGCTAAAACAAGACCATTATTAAGACCTCTACCTTTCAATTGCGCCATTATAGCTTCATTAGCTAATGTAGCTGATCCATGTAATATAGTCGCTGTTTCTACATCTAAAATTCTCTCTATTTTTGAAAGTGTATTTTTAGTTAAACTTACAAACTCATTACTTCTATGTGAATACAATTGCTTAGATAATTTATCTATTACATCTTGAGATAAATCTACAGGTCCTGGTAAAAAGTTAATTCTTTGAGCTTTTGCCATTCTATCAAGAACCTTATTTTCACTCTTAAGTGAAAGATACATCGGCATATATTCAGCATCTTTAGTTCCTACGTTCTCATGGAATTTTGTAAAACCTAAATGCTTGTAAAGTTTCTCTTGTCTAGTTGTGCCTGAAATAAACACAATATCATAGGCATTCTGAATAATATAATTAAATGTTCTTTGTAATAATTCTGTAAAAACTTTAGTTTTTTTCTATATTTTTTTCTTTTATTGATAATAGTCTTATTTCTACAGGTTTTTTTATAACTACCTTTGTAATATTTATCTATATCATTAAGCTTTTAAGTCTAAAGAAAAACGGGCGTTGATCTGATAATGCAATCATACCAACTACATCGTTTTTTTCTTTTTTTGGCTATTATATATATGTTTTTATCATGAAATTTATCTTTTAATTTTTTTAGTTTCATTTTTTTCATGTTGAGGAATTTCTTCGACAAATGTTTCATAGTTCAACTTGAAAAATTTGTTCATATTCTTCCGCTGTATTTGCTATTTTATATATCATAATTTTTTTCCCCATAACTTTATTTGGTTAAATTTTTCTCTACACTATATCTTACCATAATTACAACTTTTTTTCAAATTAACATGGCTGAAAAATACTATAATATAACAAAATTAATACTAATATTTACATTATATTTTTAATACATTCAAAAAAATAAAAAAGACCCAAAATTAATTGGGCCTTCATAAATAATATTTTTATTAAAAATCGTATTAAAGAATACGTTGGTTTTTAAGTGCAGTAACGAAGTCTGTTAATTCATAAATTGCTTTAGCTTCGATAATTTTTTTAAGTTTAGCTGCTTTGAATCCTTTAGCCTTTTTACCACCCATAACATCTGCGATACCATCTTTGTGACCTAATGAACATACAACACCACGGTTAATGTATTTAAAGTCTCCAACTTGTTTTCCACTAATTCTAGCTCCTACATATGCTCCCATTTGGTTAGCTATTTGAGCTGTTGTTGGATAAGGTCTTTCTTGGCCAGTTTCAATGAATGCAGCACAGTCACCTACGATGTAAATCTCATCGTGTCCAGGAACTGTTAATTGTTGTGTAGTCACAAGACGACCACGTTTAGCAAGTTCTGGGAATGCTTCATCCATAAGTTTGTTACCACGAACTCCGGCAGTCCACACTAGTGTAGAAGCATATAAATCTTTTCTTTCTCCATCAACTTCGATAGTAAAGCTATCTTTAGTAGCACCTTTGATACCAGCACCTAAGATAATTTCGATTCCATTGTCTTCTAAGTATTTTCTTGCGTAGTCACTGTACTCTTTAGTAAACATTGGTAATAATGTTGGAGCAGCGTCTAATCCGTAAATTTTAACTAATTTTTCATCGATTCCGTATTTAGAGCATAATTCTTTTTTACGGTGAACTAATTCCCCTAAGAATTCCATACCTGCTAATCCAGTTCCACCTACGATAACTGAAATATCTTTTACATCTTTTTCTTCGCTTGTAGCATATTTTCTGAAGTTGTCTTCTAATGTAGCAGCAATTTTTTCTGCAGCATTAACATCGGCGATTGGTAATGCATTTTCAGCCATACCTTCAATTCCAAATGTTTCAGGTTGGAATCCTAATCCAACAACTAGTACATCATAGTCAAGTTCATGTTTTTTAGTTAGTACTAATTTTTCTCAACATCAATTTTAATTACTTCGTCTTGAACAAATTCTACACCTGGTGATACTAAATCTTTAATATCAATACAAATATCTTTTGCTGGGATGTTCCCTGCAGAAACTTCGTGTAAGTTTACTGTGTCATAGTGATAAGAATTTTTGTTTACTAAAGTAACTTTTACCTCTCCAGCTTTAGCAGCTTTTTTTAATCCTTTTAAAATGTCGTAAGTCCTGCATATCCAGCACCTAAAATAACTACGTTTTTCATAGTATAAATTTCTCCTTTTATATGTTATTTTGTATTTTAACCACAGCAGCAGCCGTTTCCACAGCAACCACCATCTTCATCATCATAAATTTCAATCATATTTGGATTGTGTAGTGTAAACTCACTACCATATTCATCTTGAACATAATCTATTTCAAGACCTTTTCAAAAGAAGCTCATCTTCTTCATTAACAAGAACTTTAAGATCTCCAAAGTTAAGAACTTTATCACCGTCTTCTAATTCGTCCTTAATATCAATAGCGTAATGCATTTGTGTTCCTTCTAAAGCGATAGAAATTTTCAAGTAACTATCACGTTTATCAGCATCAAATAACATTTCTTGGAATTTACCAACCGCTACATCTGTTATCAAAATTAATTGATTATCTGTATTAGCCATAAAATGTTTCCCTCTTTATTTTTTTATTTTTCTATTTAATATTATAACTGTTTTTTTCTAATAAAATAACAGTATCTTGCTTATATTTTATAAAATAATTTGTGAATATTTTTATGAATTTTTTTAAAAACAATTAAATTTACATAATTCTATTTTATTAGTATAGTTACTTATAACATTGTATAGGCTTTTTATTAATATTTATTTTCTTATACTAATCACTTTATTAAAATTTACAATTGTAGACATTTTTTTAAAAAAATTTATTTTGATTTAACTCTACATTTAAATATTTATTTTTATCGTTGATTTTCTTTCCAATATTATTCTATATTATGGCTATAAACTGATACTCCTATACTCTATTCAATAAAACTTTATCTTTATTTAATATTTATATGTAAACTGTTTTGAAATTAGCTTGCAATATCAAATATTTATGTCTTTCTTTGCTTTATTGACTTTTTTTTTATACTGAACAGTATAATATTTTATAGAGAGGTGGATTTCGTTTTTGAATAAAGAGTATTATGAAACTATTGATAAAAATTAAATTTGAGTTAGAAAAAAATACGCCCTAAAGCTTATTAAAGATGGTGGTAACATCGAGTTTATAAATTTTAAAAAAATGGAATTTTTAAAAAAATTCGATTTTTAGGTGAATGTGCACATTGTGAACTTTCTCACATTACATTGAAAATATGCTATTGAAAAAAACTATTGTAGAAAAAAATACCAGAAGTGAACAAAAGTAATAGAAGTAAAAATGAGCGTTGTTTAGACGTTCTTTTTTTATTTTCATTAACTATAAAAATAAAAAAAGAGTAGATTTACATCTACTCTTAATGACGTCCCAGAAGGGATTCGAACCCCTGACCGACGGCTTAGAAGGCCGTTGCTCTATCCTGCTGAGCTACTGAGACATATTAAATAATTACCTCTCTCTGAAGTACTTTAATAGTATATCAATTTTTTTCGATATTATGTCAATACTTTTTTTAAAGATAAATATAATATTTTTTTCTATAAAATTTCTGAAATAAAATACACTTTTATTACTCTATTAAAATTTAATTTTCACTACACTATTTATATCAAACTTTTTAAATATGCTAAAGAAAAAAATATCTACCATTTCGTTACTTTTAATAAAAAAAGGAAAAGCCGAAATGTCTCAAACGGCTTTCCTGTAAGGTTTTTAAAAATTATCTTCTTAATCCTAGAGCTTTAATTAATTCACGGTATCTTTGGATATCTTTTTTAATTAAGTAGTCTAGTAAGTGACGACGACGGAAAACTTTTTTAAGTAATCCACGACGACCTGCGTGATCTTTTTTGTGAGTGTTTAAGTGCTCAGTTAAAGCATCGATTTCTGCAGTTAATACTGCGATTTGTACTTCTGGAGAACCAGTATCTGATTCATGAGTACGGAATTTAGCGATAATTTCTTGTTTTCTTTCTTGACTAATTGCTGCCATTGCAATTTCCTCCATATAATTTATATTTTTGCGACCTTAATCCTAGTGTAGAACCTGGAGGGTTTCTATACCACGAATAAGGAACATAAGTAATTGTACACTATTTTTTGTAATAATTCAAGAGATAACATCTAAAAATCAATATATAAATATGATTTTAATAATCTTTTTCTTCACAAGTCTTTTTATCTAGTTTTAGCTGTTCTTTCAAGATGATTAAAAACTCTCAAATTTTTTTGTTCTTTTTCTTAGAAAAATTCATAGAAGAAAAATTTCTATTTTTTTCATCATAAATATCTTTCATCGAAAATCTAAAGATATGTGTTTCAATAAATTTTCTTATTTTTTTTCCAGATGAAACTGTCGGATTATAGCCTATATTGGTAATCGATTTATAAATCTCACCATGAACTTTTATTTTCGTAATATAAACCCCGTTAGTTTTCTGGTAGAAAGATACTTTTCTGATAATTGAAGGTTAGCAGTTGGAAAATTAATAGTTCTTCCTAGCTGTCTTCCCTTTACTACTAAGACCAGAAATAGAATAGTATCTTCCTGAATATTCTCTATACTTTTTTTCGAAACTCTCCATCTCGAACAAATTTTCTTTCAGTAGCTGTCGTAGATATTTTTTTCTCCATCAATCAGTTTGCTCTTCTTGAACACTAATATGCTATTCCATTTTCACTTATTAAACTCTGGTGTCCCCTAATCCTTTATTTCCAAATCTGTAATCGAAATCCACAAAAATACTTTCTCTATATTTAATTTTTTTCAAAAATATTTTCTATAAAAGTCATCAGCAGATAGATTTTGCAATTTTTTTCATTAAATTCTAAATAATAAACTTCATCAACAGCTAAACTCTCTAATAACTCATTTTTTTATTTATTGCGTCAATAACTCCTCACTAGTTTTTACCAAAATACTCCTTTTGGGACTTTTTATCAAGTGTTATAACAATAGACTTAACATCTTCAGTAGCTGCACCTACTGCATCACCTATAATCTTTTTGATGCGCATTATGAATACCATCAAAAAAACCCTAAATGCAGCTACTCTCTTAATATTATCTTTTTATTTCACTAATATCTGAAATATTAAATATTTCCATCTTCATCTACCTACTCTATTATTATTTTTTTTTGGAAAATGTAGTTTTTACAGATAACAACTCATCATCTTTATCTTTTCAAATGATATATTGCTATCGCTTCATTTTCATAAGTAAAAACTATTCCATCTGTAAAATCATGATCCGGAAATTGATTTCTTCTAAATCTCAAACCGTTCATTACTTGTTTTGCTCTAAATTTTGGTATCTCTACAAATTTGTATTCTTCTAGAGCATATTCTTTTCCTTAGAAGTTTTTTTCTTCTAAGGTTTCATCTTTTAGATGTTGTTCTACCTCAGAGAGCGTTAAACAATTATCTAATGTTATTTCACCACTTCTAGTTCTAGTTAATTTACTCATAGCACTTGGTAAATTTAGTTTTTCACCTATACTAGTAGCAATTGTTCTGACATAGGTCCCTTTTCCACAATTTATATCTATAGAAAAAAATAAAAACTTATCATCTTTATAATATTCACTATTTTTCTATAAATGAAAATGTTATAAATATTTACTTTCCTAGTTGGAATTTCTACATCAAATTGGCCACGTCTAGCATACTCATACAATTTTCTACCATTGACTTTAATAGCTGAATATATAGGTGGCTTTTGCTCTATTTCACCAATCATAGATTTAAGAATTTCTTTAATTTTATCTACGCTAATGTCAGTAACTTTACATTCTTCAACAACTTCTCCTGTAAGATCTTCAGTCGTAGTTTTAATTCCCAAACATACTTCTGCTCTATAACTTTTACCTAAATCCATTGCATAATCACTTACTTTAGTCGCTCCTCCTAATAAGAGAAGCAACACTCCATCTACCTCAGGATCTAATGTACCAGAATGACCTATTTTTTTCATTTGAAGAATTCTTCTAGCTCTGAATACAACATCATGACTAGTAATTCCACGTTCTTTATAAATTGGTAAAATACCTTCAAACATTATTTTTTATCCTCTTTTTTCAAACAATCTGGGCATAAACCATAAACCTCAAATTTATGGCCATCTATTCGATAGCCTTTCAATTCTTCAATTTCTAAATCATCACATACGTGTACATGTATTATTTTTGCTTTTCCACATTTTAAGCATATGTGATGGTGATGGTGATGATCTGTTTCCAAACACCCAATTTTAAAATATTTTTCCCCTTTAATTTCTGTAGTTTCCAAAATACCTATTTCTTCATAAGTACTTAGATTTCTATAAATAGTATCAAAACTTAGTCCAGGATACATTTTACCTACTGTTTCAGATACATATTTTGCATTAATATATCTATCTTCTTTTACTAAAAGTTCAACCATAGCTTTTCTTTTATCAGTATATTTATACCCTTTTTCCTTTAGAAGTTTCATTATTCTATCAACTTTTTCTTCTGATATTTTCATAAGTACCTCCTACATAGTCTATTTTTTAAAGTCCACAAACGTCTTGTTTCTTAACATTTCAATTTCATCTTTATAAGGTGCAATGTCTTTCTTTTCTCCATACCAAGGAGTCTCTAAAATTTTAGGAATATTTGCAAATTCATCTAAATGAACAATTCTATTTATCGTATCGAATCCAATTCCACCGTACCCGATATTTTCATGACGATCTTTATGTGCACCCAATGTATTTTTACTATCATTAATATGAAGCACTTGAATCCTATCTAATCCCACTATTTTATCAAATTCAGTAAGAACACCATCTAAATCATTAACAATATCGTATCCACCTTCAAATACATGACAAGTATCAAAAGTTACTGTTAATTTTTCGTTTAAAGTAACGCCATCAATAATTTGTGCAATTTCATCAAAAGTTCTTCCACATTCACTACCTTTACCGGCCATAACTTCCAAGGCAATATTAGATTTCATATCTTTTGTTAACACCTCGTTTAAACCTTTAACGATACTTGCTATCCCAACATCAGCACCTGCTTTAACGTGTGATCCTGGGTGAAGAACAATATTCTTAGCACCAATTTTTTCAGTTCTTTCAATTTCTAATCTTAAGAAATCAACCGCAAGCTGATAGATTTCTGGTTTTACTGTATTCGCTAAATTAATAATATAAGGGGCATGTACTACTATATCATTAATATTTTTTTCTTTCATTAATTTATGTGCTTCTTCGATTCTCAATTCTTCAATAGGTTTTCTTCTTGTATTTTGAGGAGCACCTGTATAAATCATAAATGTATCACTATTATAACTAGCCGCTTCTTTACGGAACCTAGCATCATTTCTTTTCCTGACATTGATACATGAGATCCAATTTTCAAGTTCTTCATTACTTACCTCTGTTTGCTTTGTTACTACGTTTAGCAAATTTTCTTCTTTCTTTTTGTTTAAGTTTATCCATTTTATATTTATATTTTTTCTTATAACCTGGTTTAACTTTTTTAGAAACTTTTACTTTTGATTTCAGTTTCTCAGTTAAGTTATGGTCAGCTACGACTTTCTTTCTACTTTGACGTTTGTTTCTGTCTTTAGCTTCAACGAACTCACCATTTCTAATATCTTGGTGATTAAATTCAATACCACGTTTTTCTAAATCTTGTAATTTTTCTTCATCTTTGTTGTTATAAATTGTAATACAGTCACCGCTTAATCCAGCACGCCCTGTACGCCCTGCTCTGTGGATAAAGAAGTCTAAGTCATTAGGAATATTATAGTTAATTACATGACTTACTCCTTCAATATCAATCCCACGACTCATTAAATCACTAGCTACAACATAGGTGAAATCTAGATTATTAATTCTTCTTTGCATTTGCTTACGTTCACGTGGTGTTAAATCTCCGTGAAGTACTCCTACATTTAATCCTTTAGAAATTAAATAGCTACTTACTTCCTCTACCTCAGTTTTCTTATTAGCAAAGATAAGAGCTAAATACGGATTAATGACTGTAGTGATTTCGTGTAATTTTTCTAATCGAGATGAACTCTTCTCTGGTATTAAAATATATTCAATTTTACCGAATTTAGCATTATCAACTTCGATATATTGAGCATTTTTTAAATATTTTTTCAAGAAGTGATTCATTTGAGTTGGAATAGTTGCTGAGAATACTAGAAATTGACAGTTTTCTGCTGCTCTTTTAGAAATTTTATCAACATCTTCCATGAATCCTAAATCGATCATCATATCACATTCATCGATTACAAGACTTTCTACTTCTTTAATTGCTAAAGCACTCGCTCTATCTAACTCTAATACACGTGTTGGTGTACCAATAATAATATGTGGTGCATTAGATACTCTCTCTATATCTCTATTTAAATCTTGACCACCAATACATAATGTTATTTTAATATCTTCTTCAGAAAAACTAGCAATATGTAATGCCATATCGTATAGTTGTCTTGACAGTTCTCTAGTTGGAGCTAAAATAATACTTTGTGTTTTTTTCTTAGCAACATCTAATTTGCTAAAAATTGGTAGTAAGAAAGAATGACTTTCCCACTTCCTGTTTGTGATTTAGCTACTATGTTTTTTCCTTTTAATACTGGTGAGAATACTCTCTCTTGAATTTTTGTTGGATTATCAAACCCTAAATCTATTACTGCCTTATTTACAAATTCATTAAATTTATATTGTTCAAATGACTTTGGTAACATTTCAAATCTCCTTTATGATTTTTGTTCTATCTATATATGGGAGTTTTCTCCCATCTTCAATTTTCCACGTGAAATGATTGAAAATAACTTTTTATATTTCACGTTATAATAAACCACTCTTTTATTATACTATAAATACGTGGAATTAGCTATAAAAAAACACCGTATTCTTACTTATTATACGTTTTCTATATACTTTTTATTCCTGAAAAAAAAAAAGTAATTCAGAAAATATTTTACAATCTTCTGAATTACTTAATGATATTATTTTACTATCTCAATTCCTGAGCTTGTTCCTAACCTTTCAGCTCCTAAGTCAACATATTTTTGAGCAGTTTCTTTATCTCTAACTCCACCACTCGCCTTAACTTTAGCATTATCTCCGACTACAGATTTCATTAATTTTACATCTTCATAAGTTGCACCACCAGTTCCAAATCCTGTTGATGTTTTTAACAAAAATCAGCTTTGGCAACTAGTGACAATTCACAAGCTTTAACTTTTTCTTCATCAGTTAAATAACATGTTTCGATAATAACTTTCAAGACATTATTACCAATCGCTTCTTTAATTAGTCGAATTTCATTCTCTACGTAATCAAACTCACCATCTTTTAATTTTGCAACATTAATAACCATATCTATTTCACTTGCACCGTTTTCGATTGCTTCTTTTGCTTCAAAAACTTTTGATGCTGTTGTCATTGCTCCTAATGGAAATCCAACAACTGCCGCTACTTTAACATCAGTACCTTGTAAAAGATGTTTAGCATCCGCAACGTAACAACCATTAACACAAACACTATAAAATTCATGTTCAATAGCTTCTTCACATAACTTTTGGACATCGGCACTACTTGCCGTAGCTTTTAAAATTGTATGATCAATATATTTATTTAATCCCATTTTTTTACCTCTATTCTATTATTTCTAATATATTTTTAATATTTTCTATTTTTTCATTTCCGATAACATAAGCATCTAATAGCATATTTTTACTAGATTCTACATTCTTATCATCATTATAATAAATTTCAGCTATAAGATCACCTTTTTCTACCTTATCTCCTACTTTTTTCTTAAGCTCTATTCCTACAGCATGATCTACTTCATCTTCTTTTGTCGCACGACCTGCTCCTATTACCATAGCTGCTTTACCTACTTCTTCAGCTTTAATTTTAGTAACATATCCATCTTCTTGCGCAAATACTTCTAATACTGATTTCGGTGTTGGTAATAACTCATAATTATTCACGACTTCACCGTCACCACCACTAAGTTCTATAAACTGTTTTAATAATTCTAAAGCACGACCATTATTAATAACTTCATCTATTTTTTCACTAGCTTCTTCGAATGTCTTCACTTCACCTTTATGTTTTAACGCTAAATAAACAATTTCATATACAACTTCCTTAAGATCACTTGACCAATTTCCTTTTAAAGCCTCTATACCTTCAATTATTTCATTAGCATTACCTATATTATAACCTAATGGTTCTTCCATGTTAGTTAGTACTGCTATCGTTTTTCTTCCAACACTATTACCGATTTCTACCATTCGACGTGACAGTTCCCTAGCATCTTCAATAGTTTTCATGAAAGCACCATCACCAACTTTAACGTCAAGAATAATTAAATCTGATTGAATAGCTAATTTTTTACTCATAATACTACTAGCAATTAATGGAATGCTATCAACTGTTGCAGTAACATCACGTAAGGCATATATTTTTTTATCTAATGGAACAATATTATCACTATACCCCATTAATCCAACTCCAGTTTTACTAGCAACTTCTACTAACTCTTCTTTTGTTGTACTAAATTTAAAGTTTCTAATAGACTCAAATTTATCTATTGTCCCTCCTGTATGACCTAGACCTTTACCTGAAAGTTTAGTTGTAGCCATTCCTACTGCTGATAGAATTGGTCCTAATACAACTGTTACTTTGTCTCCAACACCTCCAGTAGAGTGTTTATCTACTAAATAGTGGTCTAAATCATCAAAGAAAATAGTATCCCCTGAATCTCTCATTGTTAATGTAAAGTTTGTAAGCTCATCTTTAGTCATATTATTAAAATATACCGACATTAAAAATGAACTCATCTGATAATCTGGAACTTTACCCGAAAGATATCCTTCCAGTAAAAACTCTATTTCAGCTTTAGTTAGCTCATTATTTTTTTTCTTTTTATCTATGATATCAACAACTCTCATAGCTAATCTCCTTACTTATTGATTTAATTAAAAATAAACTTTACAGTATTAGTTAATTCGTCTAGAAATCATTACAATAAAAAAATTTGTCATACCATACTTCTCATTTTCTATATATATGTTATTAGAGATTTCTAATATCTGCAAACTTTTCTTATCTTTCAATATTTTATATAATTCTTTTTTTGATCTTTTTACTATATACTATTTTATCACGAATCAAATACATTTTGTAGCCTAATAATATTAATGTATAATTTTTTTGTACTTAAACAACATACAAAAATAATAGATAAAAAGATAAATACAAGTATGGCTATTTTAAAAAAATTAATTGTACTTTTTTTGATTTATAATTAAGAAATGTAATAATTATCATCAAAACTAAATAATAGTAATCTATGCCTCTTTGTTTAAAGAGTTCTTTCTTGCTGCAAACAAATATATTTGTAGGGTTTACTACCATTTTGAATTATTAAAGAGAATATAGAAATTATTATTAATATTGTAGTCAATAAAAGATCGTCCAAAATCTTGTTTTTACAAAGGTATAAATAAGTAAAAACAAAAATAAAGAGGCATAAATGAATAGATACAATAACTAATATAGTTAAATGATTTTTTTCATCTTATACCTCCTATTTATTATCTTTTACTCTTCGGTTTAGACAGAATCTCTGAAAAAAATTATATCATTAACAACTTTTTTTCTTTATCAAAAGTTAAAGAATTTGAAAAATATTTCTTTTTCTCTATCTACTATAACTCTTTGTTTTTTTCTCAAAAGATTTACGAGTTAGAGTTTGCTGATTTGTTACGGGATTTTTCTTTTATGCTGTTGATCTTTTAGACTCGGTATTTTTTTTACCTTTTGTCTTCCTTTTTCTTAACTTTCTTACCAGGATTTTCTTTAGTTTTATTATTTTCTCTTACTTTATCAATAATAAATGAAACTAATAGAAAGATTAACGGGATGTATAAACTACTCATCTTCCCCTCCTAGAATTCTTATTAAGATACTCGTTAGCAATCAATCCACGAACTATATTTTCTTGTGTAAACTCTAATTTTTTTGAATTATCTTGAACAACATTAGTGTTATCGAAATTTCTTTGCATTGAAAATTTATTTTTTTACCTCTATTATAATTTTCATTATAATATTGTTGATATTTATTTATAGATGGGACTATCAACTTGTTGTTCATAAATATCTTCTTCATATACTTGCTGATTACTTAATGAACTTTGTCTATTTCTTAAAGCATTAGAGTCTTTATCAGTAGCTTCTTTAATTCTTTTCATCTCTTCAACAGCTTTTAAAGCCTGTGCTCGAGCATTGTCTAATTCCATTTGTTTTGAATTATCTAAATTTTTTCTGTATCTTTTACTGTCAGAAGCAAAAACAATTACGAAAATAGCAAAAATTATGATAAATGTTATTGGTGCTGCGAAAATTAAAAATGACATTTCACATCCTCCTTTTTATCTAATTATTTACCTGCTCCTGTATCAGGTTGTGACATACGTTTGATTGAATCTCTCATACCTGTATCAGCTTCTAAATTTTTATAATTCATATAATCCATAATACCTAGATTACCTTGTTGGAAAGCTTTAGCCATAGCAAGTGGTAGTTCTGCTTCTGCTTCTACTACTTTTGCACGCATCTCTTGAATTCTAGCTTTCATTTCCTGTTCAGCTGCAACTGCCATTGCACGACGTTGTTCTGCTTTAGCTTGAGCGATGTTTTTATCAGCAATAGCTTGCTCAGTTTGTAAGTTAGCACCGATATTTTGGACCAATGTCAACATCCAAAATATCAATCGATAAGATTTCAAATGCAGTACCTGCATCTAAACCTTTGTCTAAGATTGTTTTAGAAATTCGATCAGGATTTTCTAAAACTACAGTGTGTGACTCTGAAGAACCGATTGTTGAAACGATACCTTCACCTACACGGGCGATAACTGTTTCTTCTCCAGCTCCCCCTACTAAACGTTCAATGTTTGCACGAACAGTAATTCTTGCTTTTGCTTTAACTTCGATACCGTTAATTGCAACTCCCAGCGATATATGGAGTTTCAATAACTTTTCGGGTTAACACTCATTTGAACGGCTTGAAGAACATCACGTCCTGCTAAGTCAATAGCTGCACAACGTTCAAAAGTTAAACTTACTATATTAGCTCTGTGAGCTGCGATTAGAGCATTAATTACTCTATCCACATTCCCCCTGCTAAATAGTGACTTTCCAATTGATTAATAGTAACAGCTAATCCCTGCTTTGTGAGCTTTAATCATTGGATTTATTACTCTACTTGGTATAACACGTCTTAATCTCATACCAACAAGTGTAAAAGATACTTACCTTAACACCTGCGGCAATCGCACTAATCCAAAGACCAAGTGGAAAGAAAGTAAAGAATATCGATAGTACAATAAGTACTACTATCACGATAATACCTGAGAAAATTAATTCTGGCATAATACTACCTCCTTAAAATATTTATATTTTTTTAACTACTATACGCATTCCTTCAACACGTATAATTTCGATTTCATTACCTTTTTCTATAAAGTCTCCATCAGTAACTACATCCAATTTTTCATCGCCAAATACAGCGACTCCTGCTGGACGTAAATCTGTATATGCTTGAAGTTTCTTACCTATAAGTTCTAATCTACTTTCACTTGCTACATAGCCATCTTCTGTTGAGATAGCATCAGTTAATACAAGTCTATCTAGAAAAACCAACTTTTTATGAAAAATACTTCTATTTACATAATACAGTATAACTGCAAGTATTAGAGAAACTATTAAGATAAATGCAATATAATATGTTGATTTATTTACATAAATTATTGCATATACTACGGTAATGATACCTACAGTGCCCACTATTCCTCCTGGGACAAACATTTCAAGTCCTATTAAACAAAGTCCACCAATGAACAGCAATAGAACAAAAATACTAAGTCCTGTAGAATAAGAATGTAAGGCAATATATGTCGCTAAACTGACTATTGACAATATTCCAAATAGATTAAATTTTCTTGAGAATAATTGCTGACAGAAAGTTAATGACATAGTAATTAAAAGAATCCAATCGAGAGACATCATTAAATTCATATGTAATCACCTCATTTTTGTATATTCTTTTTCAAGATAATCTAACAATTCCTCTCTTGTAAATATGTTACCATGACCAGGAACAGCATATTCAAAATCAAGAATTGTTATTCTATCTATATAATCACGGAGCTTCTGCTTATTATATGCCATCGGTTTAGTATAATAGTTTTTAGCATGACTATCTCCTAAAAACAATAGTTTTTCCTCTGGAATATAAATTAAAAATGCATCATTAGAATGTGAGTTATCATTATATATACAATTAATTTTAACACCACCAAGATTCAAATTAAAATCAGCCATTTTGGGCATGTCTGGAATTCTAATTTTTATTTCATGCTCTTCATAAACTTTTTTTATAACATCCGCGCTATATTTTATTTCAGTTCCATCTTTAACCCTTTGATACAGACTCTCATCATCCCATTTAAGTTGCGATAACTCAATTAAAGAATCTCTAGCTCTATCTGTAGCAATTACTGGAATATCTAGATAGGCAGCTCCAAAGCTATGATCCCAATGATGATGAGTTAATATTACATAACTCGGCATAGGTAAGTCATTTTCTTTTAATTCATTAAGAAAATTCTCTACTTGAACAAGACCATTCCCTGAATCTAACATAACTGAAAAATACTCTCCTTTTAAATAACCAAGAGTTGGTTCTAAATACATATATCGTTGTTTTGTATAATAAAATTTATCCGAAAATTTAATTAGCATTCTTTTTACTTCCTTTTGATTATAGGTTATATTATAGCATACCTAATAACTATTTACAAACCAACATTACTAAATAAATAGCAGTAACTAAAACCTTTACAAATTCTAGTTACTAGCTATATTTTAAAGAAAATATTTATACTAAAAATAGAGCTGATCCAACTAAATATAGATAATAGAGAAATAAATCCCTACTCCTACTATTACTGCTACTATATACATCAGCCAGATTAATAGATAATAAGCATACCCTAGTGCTTTGACGATATTAGCTAGATCCCTAACCATAAATGTCTACCTATTGCTAGAAAGAATAGAAATTACTCCACCTTCATAAACTTCATCTTGATTCTCTAAATTAGTAAATTTAAACATTGTTAATAATTTCATCATAATCACCTCCCCTTTTGGTAATTTATTTCTATCTCTATATTAATATTATAATATATATATATATATATTATCAAGCGATTACAATTAGATTTTTGTAATAAAAATTTGATCGAATTAACATATTATTAAGATATACAAAAAAGAGACTCATAAATCTTTATTTTAAAGATTTCAAGTCTCATTTGACACAGTTTTCTAACTGCGTATTTTTTATTTGAGATTAATCTCAATAGAATGGAGATGGCGGGATTTGAACCCGCGTCCAAAAATACCTCCCCTTAGCTTCTACATGTTTAGTTTACCTATTGAATTTAATTCTCCACTTAAGCCGATAAACAGGCAATGAAAAACGAGTTTGATTAATCTCTTATTTTTTTCTACAAACGGAAGAAAAAAATCGTAGACTGCTAAGAATGAACCGATTAGCTTTGTCACAGTCAAACAAAGTAATCAGCCTTTAGCTTATTAAGCTGCTAAAGCGTAATTTGTTTTTTCGCCAGTTATATTTAACTGATGTGTTGTTAAAGGAGTCAACCCTCCTACATGCCACTAAGAAGACTAGCATCCCTGTCGAATCCTAAACATCCCCTAATTGTGATTATTATATTTTATCATAAAATCAAGATTATGTAAAATTTTATTATTTTATATATACAACGACACTTCCAATTAACTTTCTAACAACAACTATATCAATTATGATATAATTAATATTAAGAAATAAAAAAACTAAGGAGGTACCATGGAAACACTTATCAATAAATTACGACCTAATAAAAATCAGTGATATTATTGGTCAACATCATTTAATTGGAGATGGAAAAGTTCTCACTAAGATAGTAGAAAGCAAAAAAATGTTCTCATTTATTTTATATGGTCCCCCTGGAACAGGAAAAACTTCAATCGCTAATGCCTTAGCTAATGAACTAGACTATAAATTTAAAATATTAAATGCTGTAAATTGTACTAAGAAAGATTTAACTGCAGTAATAGAAGAATCTAAAAGGTTTAAAAAAAGTAATATTACTACTTGATGAATTTCATAGATTAACAAAACCTATGCAAGATATTCTACTTCCTGAAATCGAATTTGATAATATATACGTTATTGGATGCACAACAAATAACCCATATCATACTGTAAATCCTGCGATTAGATCACGTTTAATTATTTTTTTGAATTACAACAAGTTTCAAACGATGATATTTATGAATATCTAAAAAAATATCAAATAATAAAGAAATATTTCCCAAAGAGTTAAAAAAATAGAAGATGATGTATTTAAAACAATCGCTTTAAACTCTTCGGGTGATTTAAGATTCTCTTTAAACACTTTTGAAATTTTATATAATTTATCAAATGAAGGTGAAATTATCACAAAAGAGAAACTATTGAACTTATCTCTAGGAAAATTCAAAGCCTACGATAAAGATGGTGATGCTTTTTATGATATTATTAGCGCTTTTCAAAAGTCTATACGTGGAAGTGATGTTGATGCTTCACTATACTACTTAGCGCTACTGATAGATAGTGGTGACTTAGACACTATATATAGAAGAATGAGTGTTATAGCTTACGAAGATATCGGTCTAGCAAATCCAAATATCGGGCCTTTTGTTCATGCTGCTATTGAAAGTGCGAAGATGCTTGGATTACCCGAAGCTAGAATACCATTAGCTAACGCTGTTATTCAACTAGCTCTTTCATTAAAATCTAATAGTGCTTATATGGCAATCGACAATGCACTACATGAAACTAAGACAAATCCAAAATTTATTATTCCTGATCATCTAAGAGATGCACATTATTATGGTGCTGATAAACTTAATCGTGGTGTTGGATATCAATATCCACATAGCCATCCCTACAGGATATATTAAGCAACAATATCTTCCTGATAACTTAGTAGGAAGAACATTTTACACACCAAAAACTAATAATAAAAATGAACAAAATCTTGTACAATATAAAAAATTTATAGATAATATGAAAATAAAAAAAGGGCTAATCCAGCCCTGAAATTTAACAAAGTTCATATGTGAACTCATAGACGCAGTGGTTTATTGATATCTAAATTCACTTTATAAAAGCTTTTTAGACATCTAATAAACTGTGCGAGGGTGACTCGACAAAATCGATTTCTCCAAAATCACGATTTTTGAGTCACTCCTTTTTTATTCACCTAAAATTTTAACTTCACACTCAAGTTCAACACCTGAATCTTCTAAAACTTTTTTCTGAACTTCTTTTATTAAGTTTTTATAATCTTCACAAGTTGCTGAATCTATATTAACCATAAATCCGGCATGTTTTTTTGAAACTTGCGCTCCACCTACAGTTAATCCTTGTAACCCCGCATCTTGGATTAATTTCCCTGCGAAATATCCTTCTGGTCGTTTAAACACAGAACCACATGAAGGGTATTCTAAAGGTTGTTTATCTGAGCGCATTTTATTTAATTCTTCTACTTTAGAGATAATTTCTTCTTTATTTCCTTTTTTCATTTGGAAATACACTCTAGAAATAATTTCTTTAGTTTCTTGAATTACAGAATGTCTATATGAAAATTCCATCTGTTCATTTGTGTAGATTTTCTTTTCCCCAGCTTTAGTGAAAACTTCAACTTTTTGAACAACTTCCTTCATCTCACCGCCATATGCCCCAGCATTCATGAAGATTGCTCCACCAACACTTCCTGGAATACCACATGAAAATTCAAGATTTGTTAAGCTATTTTCAATACAAAAGTCTGTAAGTTCTTTTAACGTTAATCCCGCATAACAAGAAATAACATCACCATCTAATAATTCAATCTTGTTCATATCGCTAGTTATAGCTACTATTCCTGCTATACCATTATCTGATATTAACACATTTGAACCATTTCCTAAAATAGTCAGTTCTATATTATTTTCGTTGCTATATTTAATAACATTTTGTAAATCTTGTTCGTTTGTTAATTTTACTAAAACTTCTGCATTTCCACCCGTTTTTGTAAAACTATATTTTCTTAGAGGTTCATTATATAGTACTTCACTATTTTTGAAGAATCTCCTCAATATTTTTTTATTTTTAATCATTATTTTTCAATCCTTTTTTTAACATATCATTTATAAATATTACTTTTTTTCGTTGAATAATCTTTAAACGAAAGTTCTTTATTATTATTTTTTTAAATGAATTATATTCATTTTTTTAAAAACTTCATCATTAAAAAAATTTCTTTAATTTTTTTATAAAATCTTTATGTATTTCTGTATCACGTTGTACAACGTTTAATACAACATCATAGCTCATTGTTAGATAATCGATAATTCTAGCATATTTTTATTACACCTTTTTGTACCATTGTGAGCTATTCTATGATAACTGATATTATTTAGTCTTTTTTTCATCGAATGTTGTTATCTCATGTAAATTTTCTACAACAACAAGTATATCAACAATCTTTTCCCCTAATACCTGTGTATTACTCGTTGCTCCAATATGTAAAAAAACTCACATTTAGGCATTTTAGGAATTTCTTGTATCTTTTTTTATCTCTTCTAAAAAAATGTTTCAACAAACATTTTATTGTCTGCTATTTCTTCAATTTTAATAGTTCTCTTATCCATTTATAAAAATCCAATCTTAAAATTAAACATACTTATATATTATAGACTGTATTTCTTATAAAAGTAAAGTTATATCTAAATTTGAACAATTCCCTTATTTATAATACTTTCCATAATACCAATTTAATAACATTTCTTAGCAACATTCTTTATAACAAAAAAACATCCTTTTTCATGATCATTTATCATTCCAATAGCCTGCATATAGCTATAAATTATCGTACTTCCTACAAAACTAAATCCTCTTTTTTTCAGATCTTTTACTTATTCTAGTAGATAACTCCGATTCACTTGCTGCATCTTTGTAGCTTTCTAATTTGTTGTTGATTTTTTTATAATCTGTAAAATCCCTCAGATATACTTATCAAAAACTTCCAAATTCTTCTTGAACTTTAAGAAATGCTAAGGCATTTTTTTCCTAACAGAATATATTTTCAATTTATTTCTAATTATACTAGCATCTTGTCTTAACGATTCTAGGTATTCATCGGTATAATTGGCACAGATATTATAATCAAAATTATCAAAAGCACGTTTGAAATTTTCTCGTTTCTTAAGTATTATTGACCAACTTAAACCAGCTTGCATTCCTTCTAGTATTAGATATTCAAATAACATTTGATCATTATGAGTTTCTCTCCCCCATTCATTATCATGATATTCAATATCTAATGGTCCTATTGCCCAAGGGCATCTATTTTTATTCATCATTCTTCTCCAAATTATTATATACTAAGGCTAACATTTCTCTAATTCGTCTAATGTTATATCTTTCTTTTTTATCTATTTCAAGGAAGAATCCATCTTTTGCAATGATACGTGTGTCCTTATGCGGCGTTAAAGCTGTAAATAATTCTTTTCCTTTAAGACTGTTCATAATGTCTTTATCAAAAGTTACAACTACTTTATTGGCTAACTCTTTAATGCTAGTCACCATAGTATTTTTCGCCATAACTTTCAGATAACATATATCTATTAGGTTATTAACTTCTTCTCCAAAATCAGAGAATCTATCAATTAGATCTTCTACAATGCTATCAATCTCTTCATCACTAACTACATTATTTAATCTCTTATAGAAATCTATTTTATCTGCATCACTAGTAATATACTCTTTTGGAATAAAAGGCATCAACGTTAAGTTTAATTTCTAAATCATCTGTCTTGACTTCAAAAATATCTTTCTTAATTTTCGGAGTAGCTTCTTTAATTATATTTTCATAGTAGCTAACATCTTGTGTTCTATCTTGTTCTAATAACGGTTCTAAAATTCCTTTTTTCTCTTGAATTTCTTGTTCTAACATTTGAGAATACAATGTATAACCTACTGAATCAATGAAACCATGCTGTCTTCCGCCGAGTACATCTCCAGCCCCTCTAATAGATAAGTCCTGCATAGCGATTTTAAAACCACTACCTAATGAAGTAAAGTTCTTGATCGCCGATAATCTCTTCTCTGAGTTCTCAGTTAATGACTTAAATGGTTCGTACATCAAGTATGCATAAGCTTCTCTACTACTACGACCCTACTCGTCCACGAAGTTGATACAATTGACTTAATCCAAAAGCGATCGGCATCTTCAACTATTAATGTATTTACATTAGAGATATCAATACCTGTCTCAATAATTGTCGTCGATATTAGCATATCATATTTTCTATCTATAACGTCAGACATAATATTTTCAAGTTCTCTTTGACTCATTCTACCATGTGCATATGCTATGTTTATATCAGGCAATAATCGTTTTAGCTCTAGATACTTTTTCATCAATAGTTTCTACTCTATTATAAACATAAAACACCTGCCCTCCACGATTAATCTCATTCATAACCGCTTCTTTTATAACCATTTTATTTTGAGCTGTCACAAAAGTTTGGATTGGTTGACGTTCTCTTGGAGGTGTCTCAATCACCGATAAATCCCTAATACCTATTAAACTCATATGTAATGTTCTAGGAATTGGAGTTGCACTAAGGGTAAGAACATCTACTGTATTTTTAAGATGTTTTATTTTTTCTTTATGTTTAACTCCAAAACGTTGTTCTTCATCAATTATTAATAAACCTAAATCTTTATATTTAAATTTGTCATTTAATAGTTTATGAGTTCCAACAATAATATCTATTTTACCTTCTTCAAGTTTTTTACAAATTTCAGTAATATCTTTTGCAGATTTAAATCTACTCACTACTTCTATATTTACTGGGAAAATTCGCAAATCTACTTACGAAATTATCGTAGTGTTGTTCAGCAAGAAGAGTCGTTGGTACTAATACCGCCACTTGCTTATTATCAGTAACTGCTTTAAACGCAACTCTCATCGCTACCTCTGTTTTACCGAAACCAACATCTCCACATAGAAGTCTATCCATCGGACGTTGTTTTTCCATATCTCTTTTAATTTCTTCTGTAGCTTTCACCTGATCATCCGTTGGTGTATATGAAAAATCAGCTTCAAATTCAGACTGCATACTTCCATCTAAGCTATACGCATATCCAGAACTTAATTCACGTTTAATATATAACTTAATAAGATCTTCAGATATATCCTCAATTTCTTTTCGGACTCTACTTTTAGTCTTCTGCCAATTTTTTGTTCCTAGTTTATTTAATGCTGGTTTTCTATTATCAGTAGACGCGGTATATTTTTGGATATAGTTCATATTATTTATGTCCACATAGATAATATCACCACCATCATAGACAATCTTCAAGAAGTCTTTGTATACTCCACCAACTTCAACATTCTCTATACCTTCGTATAACCCTATCCCATGACTAACATGAACGATATAATCACCAACATTTAGTTCTTGGTAATTTCTAATTTTTTCTGAGTTAGTATATTTAAATTTTACGCGACGTTTTTTTCTCTCTTCTTCAGTAAAAAGTTCGCGTGGGGTAAGTAAAAATATTTTATTCTTTCTATCCTCTAATCCTTTTAGATGATACTTATTCACATCGATGAAGATTTTTCCTTCTTTAACACCATAATAAATATCATCATAGAAATAATTATCGAATAGTACCTTTTTCAACATAATCTTTTTTTGTTTTTGAGTGTTTAATGAAATAATTACCTTATAATTATCCGTTAATTTTTTTCACGTATTTCCTTAGCTAAATATTCTTCACTTGAATAATAAGCCAAATCAATTATATCTAAATTGTAGTTTTTTTCTATAATCTTATCATTGAGTTTTTAAGGTAGATAAATAGAATTTTTCTTACATCTAAGTTTTGAATTTTTTTTCAAAAGCTACATTATCTATTACATCTTGATATATATAATTTCTATTCATCTCTTGAAGACTTGTTAAAAAGTATTCTCGTAGTCCTTCTATTTTTTTCTAAGATTTTATGATAATTGTCATAGAAGACTATAATATCATCTGTTAAATAGTCAGCAATACTATATGTATTTTCATAAACTAAATTTGAAAAACTTTCTAAATCACTAAAATCGCCAGTTGCTTTATAAATTTCAATTTTTTCTTGAAGATAGGTACTAATTTCTTGGTAATTTTCTTCTTCTCTTAATTTGGTATCATTTAACTTAGTAAGTATTCTCTCAACAACTACATCTTTTTCTTCAGATGTAAGGAAAAAATCACTTGTAGGATAAATAACAGCACTATCTATTTTTTCTAACGATCTTTGTGTAATTTCATCAAAAGTTCTCATACTATCAAGTTCATCATCAAAAAAATCTAACCTAATAGGTTTCTCACTTAAAGGGCTGAAAATATCAACTATACTCCCCCTTTTTGAAAACTCTCCTACTACATCGACAGTTTCAACACGACGATACCCCATATTAACTAGTTTTTTCTGTAATTCATCAAAACTAATAACAGTATCTTCATTAATCTCAAAAGCTATTATTTTTAAAATCACTAGGATTTTTTACAGTTCTATAAATTGATTCAATCGGTACAATTATAATACTTTTGAATATTATGTACAAGATTTTCAAGAACTTTAATAGAATTTTTGTACCAAATCATTACTTTTAGAAGTATGACGTTTTTAATATATCAATTTCTGGATAAATATATGTTTCACCTTCGAAATCATTTAAAATAGCGAACAATTCTTCAGCTTCTGCTTTACTTTGTGATAACACTACAATTGTCTTACCACTATTTTTTTATATTCGTTATATATTTCTAAAGCACGTGTTGTTAAATTTTGTCCATATACACCTATATTTTTTTATTCTTTTTATCAAATTGTAAATTAACAATTTCCAAAAAGACTATCTTTTATCATGTACGCTCCTTTCTACGACAAATAGCAGCAAAAAGGGAGTGACTCAAAAAAATCACGATTTCAGAGAAAATCGATTTTATCGAGTAACTCCACAAAAGGTTATTAGATATCTAACATACTTTTTATAAAAGCATATTTAGATATCTATAATCCACTGTAACTATGAAATTTACATATAAACTTTTTAAAAAATTTAGGACTTCTGGGGATGGCCTTTTTGCTGCAATTGTTTTTAATTATATTTATTCATTAAATCTACGAAACTCATTTTTGAGAAAATCTTCAATACAGTTTACACTCTTTAGAATAAATTTTTTTCAATTTCACTCATTTCGTCTTTTCGAGAATCTTCCTAAAGACATAATCAACTACCTTCATCGGAGGTGTTGGTCTATCTATTCCAATTTTTTTTAATCTATTGAAATTTTCTCTGTTCCTAGGTGACTTATAATACTCTTAATTCCATTATGTCCACCACTACTTCCCTTTAGCTTTTAAGTTTGAAAGTTTGCAGTTTTTGTATCTAAATCATCATATATTATTAAATATATCTTCAATATCAATTTCAAAAATAATCGTAAAATTTTCCTACAGCTTCTCCTGAAAGATTCATATACGTTGTTGGCTTTAATTAACAAATATTTAATTCCACCGTGATATGCTATAGCATACTCAGCGTTAAATTTCGTTTTATCAAAACTTACATTCCAAGATTTTGCTAATTCATCAAGTACCATAAATCCAATATTATGTCTTGTATTTTCATATTGTTTTCCTGGATTTCCTAATCCAACTATTAATTTCATAAATTATCCTCACTTTTATTTTTTACTATCGAATATACGACTTAAAGAAGGCAACGGACACCGCTGCCTTCTTTAAAAATTAATTTAATTAATGATTATTCAAAAAGAACACTTACAGGTTCGTTATTGTGGATTTTGTAAATTGCTTTAGCAATTAAATCACCTACACATAACGGTACCATTTTATCTAATTTTTTCTCTTCTGGTATATCAATTGTGTTAGCATATACTAACTCTTTAATTGGAGAATTTTCAATTCTATCTAATGCTTGTCCACTTAATACAGCATGTGAGCAACTTGCATAAACTTCTTTTGCTCCTCTATCTTTAAGTGCTTGAGCTCCTAAAGTAATTGTTCCCGCTGTATCAATAATATCATCAATAAGAATACATGTTTTTCCTTCAATATTACCTACAATATTCATAACTTCAGCAACATTTGGTTTTGGTCTTCTCTTATCGATAATTGCGATTGGCGTATTTAATGCATCTGCTAGTTTTCTAGCACGTGTTACACCACCGTGGTCTGGTGATACAACAACAACTTCTTCCATATCTGGAAGTTTTTCTTTGAAATATTTTGCAATAATTGGTACACACATAAGGTGATCAACCGGAATATCAAAGAATCCTTGAATTTGAAGTGCGTGAAGATCTAATGCAATTACACGATCTGCTCCTGCTACTTCTAATAAGTTAGCTACTAATTTAGCTGTGATTGGTTCACGACTTCTTGCTTTTCTGTCTTGACGTGCATATCCATAATAAGGGATTACAACGTTAATAGTGTCCACTGATGCACGTTTAAGCGCATCTATCATAATTAATAAAGTCATTAAATTGTCATTTACAGGACCACTAGTTGATTGTAGTACGAAAACTTCACTACCACGTACACTTTCCTCTATATTAATTGAAACCTCTCCGTCACTGAATTTCTTTACACTACATTTACTTAATTCTACTCCTAGTGACTTCGCTACTTGTTTTGCTAATGGAATATTAGCATTTAATGAAAACAGCTTTAATGGTTTATCTACAAGCATATTAAATTTTTCTCCTTAAAATTTGGTTCGATAGTAATACAGATGTATTCCGTTAATTATTATAGCATAAATATTTGATAATTTCTACTGTTATCAAGTATAGACCAATTAAAAATTCACTAATTTTTTTACTATTTATTATTTTTCATCAATACAACTTGATATAAATCTATGTATATTTATTATATAATCTTTTTACAAATTTTACAAAATCATTCATAATCTGTACTCAGTAATCTATAAAATTTTTTTTTCATTCTTGATAAAACGTTCGTGTATTTCTGTTGTTATATTAAATTTTTTTAATTATTTTGAATATTTTTTTCTATTTTATTAGTTTATTTATTTTATCATAGTATGCTATCATTATAGAATATAGAATGATGACCTGATTATTTAAAGTATTTTCAACTTTTTAAATTTCAAAAACTATTTTTTTGAGTTAACATAGTTTCTAATATACTTATATTTTTTTTTATAAGTTTATATTTATAAAAAAATATAAATACTCAGTTATTCTTGAAAATATATAATTAAAGGAGTGCCATTATGGATAAAAATTTTTTTGAATTAATTGAAAAAGAACAACATAGACAAGATACTAATATTGAGCTTATTGCTAGTGAAAACTTTGTTTCTAAAGATATCCTAAAAGCTACAGGAAGTATTCTAACTAACAAATATGCTGAAGGATATCCTGGAAAAAGGTATTATGACGGATGTGAAGTTATTGATGAAATTGAAAGTCTTGCTATAGATAGATTAAAAGAACTTTATGATGCTAAATTCGTAAATGTTCAAGCACACTCAGGATCAAGTGCAAATATTGCTGTATACTTATCTCTTCTTACACCTGGTGATACTGTTTTAGGGATGAGTATGGATGCAGGTGGACACTTAACTCACGGTAGCAAAGTTAACTTCTCAGGAAAACTATTTAATGCTGTTTCTTATGGTGTAACAAAAGATACTCACCTTATTGATTATGACGAAGTACTACGTATCGCAAAAGAGCATAAACCAAAAATGATTATTGCTGGTTCAAGTGCATATTCTCGTATTATTGACTTTGCAAAATTTAGAGAAATTGCTGATGAAGTTGGCGCTTATTTAATGGTAGATATGGCTCATATAGCTGGACTTGTAGCAGCAGGATTACACCCTAATCCAGTACCATATGCTGATGTCGTTACATCTACTACACATAAAACATTAAGAGGACCTCGTGGAGGTATTATCCTTACTAATAACGAGGAAATTGCAGTTAAAATTAATAAGATGATTTTCCCTGGAGCTCAAGGTGGTCCATTAGAACATGTTGTTGCCGCTAAAAAGCAATTTGTTTTCGCTGAAGCACTTAAACCTGAATTCAAAGTTTATCAACAACAAGTTGTAAAAAATATGAAAGCTATGGTTGAAGCATTTAAAGCTAACAATATTCCTGTAGTTTCTAATGGTAGTGATAACCACCTGTGTCTAATCGATACATATTCTACTTATAACGTAACAGGGTCATGATGCTAGTGATCTATTAAGTAAAGCTAAAAATCACATGTAATAAAAATGGTATTCCATTTGATACATTACCTCCAATGAAAAACTAGTGGTATTACGTCTAGGGAGCTGCAGCTATGACTTCTAAAGGTTACGTGGAAGAAGACTTTTGTAGAAATTACAAATATCATTTGTGATTTACTAAAACAAGGTGAAAACTATCTAGAAAAAAAGCTCAAGAAAGAGTAGCATACATTGGTATCTAAAAGAAAGAAAATGAATTTAGATAAACAAATATCGATATAATATATTTTCAAAACGACGAAGAAAAATATTCTTCGTCGTTTTTTTACTGAACTTTTATACTTTCATCAAACTATTATAATGTTCGTTTTTTTGAAAAATTAATTTTTAAATATATATAATTATATGTTGACGACGTTCGTTTTTTTCATGTTATATTTATAAAAAAATTCTTTAGGAGAAACGAAAAATATGAAAAACCAAAAAAATTTATTAAAGCATCTTTTTTCATAGCCCAAAGTATGGAGAAATTGAATTTCTGGAACATGCTATACTTTTTAGTTTCTGATAATGGAATCATTTCTGAAAATTATTAGAAAAAGAAGATGAAAAATTATCAACAAATTTTAAATCAATACTCACATGAAAGTAACTTTTTTGATTTTAAAGATAAAGTTCTTTTACCTGGTTTTATCGATTTGCACATCCATGCTCCTCAATGGCCACAAGCTGGTCTTGCACTGGATGATGAATTAAGCTATTGGTTAAATAATTTCACCTTTCCCTTTAGAATCAAAATATAAAGATATCAATTACGCTCGAGAAGTCTATACCGATTTTAGTCAAAAACATTATTAGCAAATGGTACTACTTCTGCAATGTACTTTTGGAACTATCCATAATGAAGCTACTTTGGAATTAGCAAAAATCTGTGCTAACTCTGGTCAAAGAGGCTTCGTAGGAAAAGTCGTTATGGATGATGAAAACTATGAATCCAAATTTTTACCGAGATAATAGTACAAAAGAAGCGATTGAAAATACTGAGAAGTTTATTAATGATGTGCATAAATCTTTCAAAAGATGTTCCTCAAGGTGTATATCCAGTTATTACTCCTCGTTTTGTTCCAAGTTGTACAGACGATGCTCTTTTAGAGTTAGGAAAATTAGCAAAGAAATATAACTGCTATATACAAAGTCATTGTAGTGAAAGTGATTGGGAGCATAATTTTGTTTTCGAACGTTTTGGAAAAAGAGATACCGAAGTTTTAGATCAATTTGGTTTATTAACTGATAAATCAATAATGGCTCATGGTAATTTTCATAAATTCTGACGATGTAGATATCTTTCAATCATAGAATAAATCTTCAGTTTGCCATTGTCCAATCTCAAATTCTTATTTCGCAAATGCAGTATTACCTGTTAATAAACTAAAAAAAGAAGGCTTAAACATCTGCTTAGGCACTGATATTTCTGGAGGATTCTCCCCTAGTCTTTATGACAATATAAAGCATACAGTCATGGTTAGTAGGATGTTAAATGATGGGGTTGACAATAGCCTGGATGCTAATTGTCGTGGTACTCACGATTCGAAAGTAAGTGTATTTGAAGCATTCTATCTTGCTACCACTGGTGGTGGTGAAGCTATTAAAAATTACCACTTGGACTTTTTTTAAAGAAGGGTTATATTTGCGATTTCCAAGTCATCGATATCAAATACACCTACAAAATAAACTTCCTAAATTATTTTAGATAATGAAGAAGATAAACATCTTCTTCAAAAAGATATTATACCTTTCTACTTCAGAAAAACATTTCGTGAAGTTTGGGTTCAAGGTAAACAAATTCTTAGATTAGTAAACATCAAAATTTAACATAAGGAGATTACAGTTTTTATGACGAAACAAAATAAAATCATTTAACTATAGGCGTTGAAGAAAATATTCCATTTTCACAATCCCTAATTTTAGGTTTACAACACGTTTTAGCTATGGACGTTTATGTACCACCTTTTATATTAGCAACAGCAATTGCATTATCACCTGGTGATGCTACAGGATTAATTCAATCTACTTTCTTAGGAGCTGGTATTGCTTCATTAATTCAAGTTTTATTCTACTTAAAACTACCTGTATGTCAAGGTCCCATCATTTATTCCCCTAGGTGCTATTATTGGTATCTATATGGGAACTAAAAACCTTGGTACTGTTCTAGGAGCTAGTATTGTCGGTGCGATTTTAGTTATCTTACTTGGATATTCTGGTATTTATAAATATATAGTAAAAAATTACATACCATCTATCGTTAGTGGAACAATAATTATGATCGTAGGATTAACTTTACTTCCTTCAGCATTTGTAAGTAATATCTACATTGAAGGTAATGGTCTTACTATGAAACAAAATGTATTATTAGCCTTTATTACAGCAGCTTCATTAATACTATTTTCTACATTAGGAAATTATGTTAATAAATTCAAAAGAATTTTTCCAAATTTCTTCAGTAATTATCGCCTTAGCTATCGGAACATTTTCTGCATATTTAATGGGAGGTTTTAATACTCAAGGAATTAAAGATGCTAGCTTTTTCTCAATGCCAAAACTATTATTTTTAGACTATAGCATACACTTTGAAATTTCAGCTATTATAACAATGATTATTATCTACATGGTACTTTTAGCTGAAACAACAGGAACTTGGTATGCTGTAAGTTCAGTTATTAACGAACCTTTGAGCGATACTCAAGTTAACAAAGGTGTAATCGGAGAAGGAATCGGATGTTTAGCAGCTGCTTTAGTTGGTGCAACTCCTGTTACTGGATACTCTACTAATGCTGGTATTATTTCTATCACTGGTGTAGCTAGTAGAAAAGTATTCGTTATGGCTTCATTCTGGTTTATCGGATTATCATTCTTAGGTAAACTTTCTGCAGTTATTAATTCAATACCTTCTGCTGTAATCGGAGGTGTGTTCTCTGTAGTATGTATCATAATCTTATTAAATGGATTTAGAGTTGTTAAAGATTTAGACTTCTCTGAAAGAGAATTATACATTATCGGAGTACCTTTAATGTTTACAATTGGATTATTATTTATTCCAGCAGAATTAAAAGCTAGCGCTCCACAATTACTTCAATACTTAATAGGTTCTCCTATTGCAGTTGGGGCAATTGTAGCAATTATTATGAATAAACTTATCCCGTTGAAAAAATAAAACATAAAAACTGATGTTCTCAATGAGCATCAGTTTTTTTATTCTTATTTATTTTATATTTTTTAAAAAAATATAGTATAATTATAACTGCTAATAAAAATTAAAGAAATGGAGAAATATAGATGACTGAAAAGAAAATGAATGTTGAAAGTTTCAACCTGGATCATACTAAAGTTGTTGCACCTTATATTAGATTAGTTGGAGTTTATTCTGGAGATAATGGAGACAAAATTTATAAATATGATATTAGATTCTGTCAACCAAACAAGGAGCATCTAGAAATGCCAAACCTTCACTCTTTAGAACACCTAATCGCTGAATTAATCAGAAATCACCTTGATAATGTATTAGATTTCGGACCTATGGGATGCCAAACAGGTTTCTACTTATCAGTAATCAACAACGATAGCTATGAAGAAGTTGAAGAAGCTCTAGCAAAAACATTAGAAGATGTTCTTGTTGCTACTGAAGTACCAGCATGCAATGAAGTACAATGCGGTTGGGCTGCATCTCACTCACTAGAAGGTGCTCAAATGGAAGCTAAAAAATTCTTAGAAAAACGTTCAGAATGGAAAAACGTTTTCAGTAAATAATGACCACCCCTGAAAAGGGGTGGTTTTCTCTTCGGGTATAACCCTTTGTTACTAACACGCACCTCAAGGCGCTGGCTTTCACATTCGTTCAAGCTCTATTGTATTTGGCGCCCGCTATACCCGTTAAACAGGTTTATCTATTTTTTCTTATTTCCAAATGGATTTGTATATTCTTTTGTTGTCAATTTGTCTAGAGCAATATCATGCGATTCTTGTTCTCTGATATATTTTCTTATTGTACTTTCATTTAATCCTACAGTACTTACATAGTATCCTTCTGCCCAAAATTTTTCTATTTCCATATCTGTATTTCAAGTTTGAATGCACATCAAATATCATTAATGAACTTTTTCCCTTTCAGATATACCATAAGACTTGATACACTATATTTTGATGGTATTGATAGTAGCAAATGTATATGATCTGGCATTATATGTCCTTCTATTATTTCCACTCTTTTATACTAACATAACCTTTTTTATTATATCTACTATATCTCGTTTGTATTGATTAAATTCTATTTTTTTCGTCTATACTTAAGTGTAAATACAATATGGTATTTACATAACCACTTTGTATGCGATAAACTATTATGTTTATTTGCCATAATCAAAAAATCATCCTTTCTTTAGTTTAGAGCTTGAACTACTCTTATTTTATCAAGAAAGGATGATTTTTCAATTGTTTAACTTTTATCTCGCACCCGTATAACGGGTAGTTTTTGTTTCGGAGACTTCTCCTCCTCAATTGACTAAAAGCCTTTAAAATAAGCGGATTATTAATATAATCCGCTTAAATATTCATTATTTTGCAACTAAGCTACGAATAGCATTACGATCTATTTCGATTTCTACTTTTGGTGCAATTCTTACTTTTACTGTTACTGTCCCTACTTCAACGATATCTCCGTAAATTCCAGCGAAAGTTACGATTCTATCTCCTTCTTTTAATGAATCTTGTAGAAGTTTTAATTCTTTATTTCTTTTTAGATTGTGGTCTAATAATCATGAAGTACATGAATCCAAAAAAAGAAATACTATCATAATAATATTAATATATGAACCTTGCATGTTTTACCTCCGTTTTATTTATAATATATGTTTATTCTACTATATACGAAGTAAAAAAATAAACCTTTTATCATATTTTTTACTAGATTATTAGAAATTCTTAGGATTTTCTTTATTTAATCCATATTTTTTTCAAAGAATTCTTCTTTGAAATCTAGTAATCTATCTTCTCTAATAGCTTGACGAATATCTTTCATCATATTAATTAAGAAATGAATATTATGAGTAGTTGCTAGTCTAGCTCCAAATATTTCATCAGCTTTAAATAAATGACGAAGATATGCTTTAGTATAATTTTTACAGCAGTAGCATGAACATTCTGGATCAAGTGGTGTAAAGTCCTCTGCATACTTAGCATTTTTCACTACAACACGTCCAGCTGAAGTCATACATGTTCCATTACGTGCAATACGCGTAGGTAATACACAGTCAAACATATCTACTCCTCTAAGCACTCCTTCAAATAGTGCATCAGGTGATCCTACCCCCATTAAATATCTTGCTTTATTAGCTGGTAATAATGGTGTAACATGCTCTAAAACTCTGTACATTTCATGTTTTGGTTCGCCAACCGATAAACCTCCGATAGCATAACCTGGAAAATCCATACTTACTAAATCTTTAGCACTCTGTTCACGTAAATCATTAAATCCTGCTCCTTGAACTATACCAAAAATACTTTGTGTTTTTGGATTTTTATGTGCTTCTAGACATCTCTCAGCCCAACGACTAGTTCTTTCCACTGATTGACGAATATATTTATAGTCATGATTATAGTCAGGACATTCATCAAAAGCCATCATTATATCTGAACCTAAAGCATTTTGAATATGCATTGCTTTTTCAGGTGATAAGAATAATTTTTCTCCCGACAGATGATTTTTAAAATGAACCCCCTCTTCCTCAATTTTTCTCATTTCACTAAGAGAAAATACTTGGAATCCACCTGAATCTGTTAGGATACTTCCATCCCAATTCATAAATTTGTGAAGTCCACCTGCTTTTTCAACAATTTCTTCACCAGGGCGTAACCAAAGGTGATATGTATTAGATAAAATAATATTAGCACCCATTCCTTTTACTTCTTCTGGTGACATTGCTTTTACTGTAGCTTGTGTTCCAACCGGCATAAATACTGGTGTTTCGAAGCTACCGTGTGGTGTATGAACAATACCTAATCTTGCCCCAGACTGTTTACATGTTTTTATATGTTCATACCAAACTGCATTTTCTTTAACATCTCTCATACAAAATTTCCTTTCAATAACTATATTATTATCATCGCATCTCCAAAACTGAAGAAACGATATTTGTTTTCAACTGCTATATTATATAATTCTAAAACTTTTTCTCTATCATAAAATGCACTAACAAGCATTATTAATGATGATTTTGGTAGATGGAAGTTAGTGATTAATCCATCAACACATTTAAATTCAAATCCCGGATAGATGAAAATATTTGTCCAACCTGATGCTGCAATTATTTTTCCATTATTATCTCGAGCAATTGTTTCTAGTGTTCTTGTTGAAGTAGTACCTACAGAAAATACTCTTCCTCCATTTTTTTTTGTTTTATTAATAAGTTCCGCTGTTTTTTCATCTAGAGTATAATATTCTGAATGCATATCGTGATCTTCTATATTCTCTACAGCAACTGGTCTAAATGTCCCTAATCCCACATGAAGAGTTAAATACGCAATATTTACGCCTTTTTCCTTAATTCTATCTAATAATTCATTTGTAAAGTGAAGGCCAGCAGTTGGAGCAGCTGAACTTCCTACTTCTTTAGAATAAACTGTTTGATATCTTTCTTTATCAGTTAATCTTTCTTTTATATACGGTGGTAAAGGCATTGTACCCTAGTTCATCTAGTCTTTCTTGGAATATTCCTTCGTAAACAAATTCAAAATGTCTAAATCCATCATCAAGTACCTTTGTACACACCGCCTCCATTATTCCGTCACCAAAAGATACAATACTTCCCTCTTTTATTCTTTTGGCTGGCTTAACTAGACATTCCCAATCATTATGTCCCAAGTTTTTTAATAATAATACTTCTATCGCAGCGCCTGTATCTTTTTTGGCCCCATATAAACGTGCCGGCATTACCCTAGTATTATTTAATACCAAAGTATCACCAGGATTAAAATATTCTATAATATCTGAAAAAACTTTATGTTCATGTGTAGCACTTCTTCTATCTACACACAGTAATTTACTAGTATCTCTTTTTAAAAGAGGAGTTTGTGCAATAAGTTCCTCTGGTAAATAAAAAAATCAAATTGTTCTAATTTCATCTATAATCTCCTTTAAAAGTTACCTTTACTATTATAGCTTGATTATCATAAGTTAGCAAGTCTCATCATAATAAAATATAAATTTTTTTCAATTTCATATAATTACAAATTATAAAAGGCTCATCAAAAAAATCGGATCAATATTTAAAATATTAATCCGATTTATCATCATTATTTTTTTATTACTTCTTAAGTATTTAACATGAGCTAAAAATATTAGTAGCTATTCCTAATCCAATACTTAATACAAGAATTGAACTACCACCATTACTTATAAATGGTAGTGGAACTCCAGTCATCGGGATAGAAGCCGTAACTCCACCAATATTTACTACTCCCTGTACTACTAATAGACTTGCGAATCCTAATGAGTACATAGCTGAAAAAGTATTTCTTGATTTTGTACCAGAAAATATTACTTTTCCAATGATAATTAATAATAAAGTTACTACGAATAAAACTCCTATAAAACCTAACTCCTCAGCTATAATAGCAAGTATAAAGTCTGTATGTGCTTCTGGTAAATAACCTAGTTTTTGGATAGAATTTCCTAATCCTCTACCGAATAATCCACCATTACCAAACGCAACATATGAATTTATTACCTGATCGGCTGCAGCTGCTAAATCCTCAGAAAATGGATTTAAAAATACTTTTAGACGATTTGTTCTATATGAAGTTCCACTACTAAACAATGCACTTTTCAACATAAACAACATTAATACTGCCACACCTGCCACTATCGCTAGTGATAATATTTTTTTTATGTTTTGAGAATGCATATTAGAGCATAAAGTCATAATCCCCATAACTGACAACGTGATAAGTATCATACCAGTATCATTTTGTAGAGCTATTATAGTAACTAATCCTAGCGGTATACCGAACATTTTTAGTAATTCTGAACTCGTACAAATTTGTCTTAATTTAACTTTTCTTGTTTCTAAAATATATGCCATATACATAATGATAAATAACTGTGCTAAAGTTGATGGCTGAAAGCTGAACGAACCTATTCTTATCCAAGATCTAGCACCATTTATTGATGGCATAAATAAAGGTACAAATAGTAGAAACGCTATTACTAGATATCCATTCATTAAAAAGCTTTTATTTTTAAAAACTTCAAAAGGTATTGCAACTGAGAATACTAAAAACGCTATATAAGCGAGTACTACCCACATTGCCTGCCTTTGCAAGAAATATGTTTCACTTACTGGAATACCTGAAGTGAAAGTCCCATACTTATTACCAATCATACTAGCACTATAGACCATCATACAACTTAAGACTAACAATACTAGAAGTGTTAATGCCACTACCCAATCTAATCTCACATGTCTACGTTCATGCTTAATTGATCTATGTATCCTTCTTACAAAATTCATATTAATTTGCTTTACTTTCTTCTACTATATTAGAGTACATTTCACTAGCTTTATTTTCTAAATCTGCTAGGATTATACGTCCTGCTTCTTGAGAAATACAGCCTATTTCTACTGCTAAATTTATTTCTTTAGTTAGACCATAAATTTGAGTATCAATAACATCTTGATAAAGTGGACATTTTCTCTGACCTTTTACCGATACACAAGCATTAATCATTTCTTCAATCTTCACAACATCTTCTTCTATTCTTCTACGAACCTTAATAAATATTAGGTTATTTTCCATTTCTTATCACCTATCCTTTTGATAATTCATAATTAACTTCATGTCTTATTATAGCAATTGCTCTTATAAAAATCTTCTTTTTGAAATTAATTCTAATCGTCTTAATTCTCTCACTTCATATTCTACCATACTTAATGTATGTTTTCTATCCTTCATATATATAATTATACCAAATGATTTCAAAAAAATTGTTGTAAATCATAAAAAAATTTATTTCATTTATATCACCTTAAAAAAATTACTCAATTCATCAACTAGGTTTTTTTATTAGTTTCTCTACCATCTAATTCATAAGCTCTTTTTTTCGCATACTCTTTTTGCTTTTGAATAATTACCTTCTTGGCGTTCAATTATTGCTAAATTATAGTAAAGTGGAGCAAAAGAATCATCAAAAATTTATTCCATCAAGAAAAAAACTTTCTTAGCATCTTGTTTAGTAGCAGTCGTCATCTTCACCATACCTAACTCATAATAAGTTAGAGCTGATTTATTTCTTAGAGTTTAATTCTGTTTTCTAAATTAAATATATCTTCATCACTATATGTTTTTAGCAACCTGCTATCAACCCTCGAAACTCTAAATCTATTAATTGAACTTTTTGTATTAACACCTGCAAATAATAAATGTTTCACCAAGTAGACTAAAAAACTATCATGCAAATTAATGCTATATAAAGTTCTTTTCTTCACCAAGAATAATTCTAAAAATACTCCCTAATACAAAAAGAAAAAAATATAAAAACTATAGAAGTATCAAATAATACTGTAACTAAAAGCTAAATAGATAATTGAGATTGCACCAGAATACATGAATTTCAAATTATCATTTCTTTCTTTACTAAGTAGTCCCATAAAAGATAGATCCTAGAAAGCGAAATATTTGAAACTAGTGCAATATCTAATGTTCCTGAATAACCAAATATCAACAGGAATTAAATACTAACGAAACTATAAATAATATTCCAATACTCTTTTAATACATTTAAGCGATTTATTAAAAAGTATTGAACTAACAATTATTGTTGCCAATATTACCAAATAATTTCATTGAATTTATCTACTAGTAAAAGACACTGGTAAACACTCTATAAAATTGACCACTTATAATTTTTCTGGTAACTATATTCGATATATTGGTATACTGAGCTCTTATTATTCGATAAATAAATAATAAAAATAATTTATTAAGAATAAAAATAAATAAATTCCCTGATAATATGTTATACTTTACATTAAATATATTTCTATCTAATGTCTGTCTCTTATAGAGTTCAACCACTCTATTTTTTTATATCTTAAAGTATCTGGTGTTCCTTCTATAAAACTCTTATCTTTTTTTCTTTTTAAAAAAATAACTTACTGTTTTTTTCATTATATAGAAATACGTTCAATAATTATACTATTTGATATTCTATATTTTTTTGTAATCTTCTATAGATATCATCAAATTCAGGAGAAACATATAGGATTTTCATTTTTTTAAACTACTCAGTTTAAACATTTTTTTCAGTCTAACTTCATTTCTAATAACATTAGAAACAATGCTATCGATTTCTGTTGATTTAAAACTATCTCCCATATATAAATCTTATTAATTCATTATCTTCATTAATAAGCCATACATCTTTTTTTCTGGACGATAATATAATATACTATAATTATATTTCGTTATGTACAGATATATAATCTTCCAAAAATTTTCTTTATCATTCATAATTTCGCCACTAATAGTAAAACTTAAATAGACCTAGGTCTATTTAAGTTTTACTTTAGCTACTTCTTGTGAGAAATCAACAGTTTCATTAAATTTTAATACTTCGATATTTTCCACTGCATCCATGTTTGTGATAACACAAGGAGTAATAATGTCTTTAGCTTTTTCTTTAACTAACTCTAAGTCATAAGTTAATAAAGTTTGACCTACTTCAACTCTATCTCCTGCAGATACTGCTACATCGAAACCTTCACCTTTCATAGCAACTGTTTCTAATCCAACGTGAATAAGAATTTCTACATCTCCTGATTTAATTCCAAAAGCATGTTTTGTTGGAAATACTTGGATAATTTCTCCAGCTACTGGTGAAATAAGTTTCCCTTCTTCAGGAATAATAGCAAATCCATCTCCCATCATTTTTTGAGCAAATACTGGGTCCGGTACTTCAGTAATATCTACTACTTTACCTTTCATGTATGAGCTTAATACAACCTCATTTACTTGCTCTTCGTTTTTTCCGAATAATTTAGATAAAAATCCCATCTTAATCCTCCATATATATTTACCTTCTTAATATATATATTATATACTTTTATTACATATTTTTTTCAATTAATTTTTCGGAAATAATTTCAAATTTAATACTAAAAATATTTTCTATTTAATTATTTCATTTTAAAAATTATTATAAATAAAGAGAGTTTTTACAAATATGATTTTAAAAATCAAATTTATAAAAAATCTCACTTAAGTAATTTATCATACAGTTGAAAGATTTTAAAAAAATTTTTATAACTTTTTTTAGTTTTTATTAAATCTTTCTATTTCAAAACTATATTTTCTACTTATTCAACTCTCGGATTGTTCTTCTGTTACCTCAGAATTTTCTTGATAAAATAGTCCGTAGATATACTGTTCAGGATCAAACACTTCTAAATCATCGATATTTTCTCCTAAACCTACTAGTTTAACTGGAATACCTAGTTCTTTCTTAATAGCAATAACTATTCCACCTTTAGCTGTTCCATCTAGTTTAGTAAGGATTACACCTGTTACATCACTTACTTCTTTAAATGTTTTCGCTTGAAGTATACCGTTTTGGCCTGTTGTCGCATCTATTGTTAAAAGTACTTCGTGAGGTCCTTCTGGAACTTCTTTTTTAATTACACGGACAATTTTTTCAAGCTCTTTCATAAGATGATCTTTATTTTGCAGACGACCTGCTGTATCACAAAGTAATACATCATAACCTTTTGCTTTAGCAGATTGAATAGCATCAAAGATAATCGCTGCTGAATCAGCTCCCTCATGTGATTTCACAATGTCTGCACCACTACGTTTTGCCCAAACATCAAGTTGATCAATAGCCCCTGCTCTAAATGTATCTCCAGCTGCTATAAGTACTTTTTTCCCTTCTTTCTTAAGGTTATGAGCTAATTTACCGATAGATGTAGTTTTTCCTACTCCATTTACCCCCACGAATAAGAACACTGAAAGTTCTTTTTCTGGTGCATAGTTTAATTCAGATTTTACAGTTCCTTCCATGTAAACATCTACCAACTTCTCAATAATCATACTTTGAAGCTCACTTGGTTCTTTTAGATTTTGTCGTTGTGATTCAACTTTTAAGTAATCAACTAATTCTAATACAGTATTATAACTAACATCCGATTGAATAAGTAATTCCTCTAAATCTTCAAAAAATTCTTCGTTAATTTCTCTATACGAACTAATTAAAGTTATTAAGTGCATTAGAGAAGTTATCACGAGATTTTTTTAAGTCCTTTTTAAATTTTTCAGTTACAAACTGACTCTCGACGAACTCTTCATATTCATCAAGTGAAATCAGTTCCTCATTTAATTCTTCCTTAGCAGAAAATTTTTTTCTTTTTAGTCTTTTCAAAAAAAGCTTGCCATTGGATACTCCTTATATATCTATTTTTATATAATAAAAGGGAGACTAAGCTCCCTTTAATTTTCTATTAAAGCTTCCTAAATTTTAGGGAGTTTTTAATTTTTTTGTTATTTCGAATAATATTCTTCTAATCAGATTTTAATAAATCAATATCGACTTATTTGTGCTTCATGTATGGGAATAACAGCACGTCACGGATTGAAGCTGAGTTAGTTAATAACATAACTAATCTATCAATTCCGATTCCTAATCCACCTGTTGGTGGCATACCGTATTCTAATGCTTCTACGAAGTCTTCATCCATTTCATAAACTTCTTCGTTACCAGCATCTTTTTCATCCATTTGAGCTAAGAATCTTTCTTTTTGATCGATTGGATCGTTTAACTCACTAAATGCATTTGCATGTTCACGTCTAACAATAAATAACTCGAAACGATCTGTGAATCTTGTATCTTCTGCATTAGTTTTAGCTAATGGAGATACTTCAACTGGGTGACCGTAAACGAATGTTGGTTGAACTAATGTTTCTTCTACAAATGTTTCGAAGAATTCATTAATAATGTGTCCAACTTTCATATCTTTTCTAACTGGAACGTTGTGTTCTTTAGCTAATGCATGAGCTTGTTCATCAGTCATTTCTGGCCAGAAATCAACTCCAGTTACTTCTTTAATAGCATCTACCATATGTACACGACGCCATTTTGGAGTTAAATCAATTTCATCTTCACCGTACATAATTTTTGTAGTACCGTGAATTTCATTACAGATATAAGCAATCATAGACTCTGTTAAGTCCATAATATCATTGTAATCTGCATAAGCTTCATATAATTCAATCATTGTGAATTCTGGATTATGTCTTGTAGACACACCTTCGTTACGGAATGCACGACCCGATTTCATATACTTTTTCTAATCCACCAACGATTAAACGTTTTAAAGGTAATTCAAGTGCAATACGCATGAATAATTGCATATCAAGTGCATTGTGGTGAGTCACGAATGGACGAGCAGCAGCTCCACCAGCAACTGAGTGCATCATAGGAGTTTCTACTTCTAAGTATCCACGTTCATTTAAGTAGCTACGCATAATTTGAATAATTTTAGAACGTAAGATAAATGTTTCTTTGCTTTCTTCATTCATAATTAAGTCTACATATCTTCTTCTATAACGCTCTTCAACATCTTTAAGTCCGTGGAATTTGTCTGGTAGTGGACGTAGTGCTTTTGTTAAAATTTCAAATTTATCAGCTTTAACAGATAATTCACCTACGTTAGTTTTGAATAATACTCCTGTTACACCAACGATATCTCCAAGGTCAAGAGTTTTGAAATATTCATATGAATCTCCAACTCTATCTTGACGAACGTAAATTTGAACTTGACCACCTAGGTCTTGAACGTGAGCAAATCCTGCTTTACCTTTACCACGTTTAGTCATAATACGTCCTGCAATTGTTACAGAAATATTTTTTTCTTCTAATTCTTCTTTACTAAATTTATCATATTCTGCTACAATTTCATTTGATAGATGCGTTCTTTCAAATTTAGTTCCAAATGGGTCTAAACCACTTTCTCTCATAGCTTCCATTTTTTCACGACGAACAAGCATTTGATCATTTAAATCTTGTACATCTACTTTAATTTCTTCTGTCATGTTAAATTCCTTTCTAGTATAATCTAGTAATTTTATTCAGATACTCCCTATTATAACACATTTTAATCCGTTTTTGTTAAATCTTTAAGAAGAATTTTTACTAATTTTTTTATGTAGTGTTACAATTGATGTGAGACAAAATATAAAAAAAGAAGAGTAAATCCTGTATAATGAAATTACGACAAATCAAAAAAGGAATTTACTCTTATGAAAACTATTATAACAGAAAACTTACAAAATACACAACGATATATACCTCATACTTTAGAAACAAGATTAGCCGCGGTAAAAACATATAGAAATAAAAACTCTATTAGCTTTTATCTGTAGACGCTACAAAGTTTCTAAAGCATCTTTAATGCGTTGGAATAAAAAATACGATGGAACTAAAGAATCACTTATGGATAAGTCTCACAAACCACATTCTCAACATCCAAATGCTCATACCTCAGAAGAATTGTCTTGGATTAAAAATCTAATTAAACGAAATCCTAATATTTCTATGATTGAACTATATGCAAAACTAAAAATTTAATAAAAAAATATAAAAAGACATCCTTGTTCATTATTCAGGATTCTTAGAAAATTAGGCTTCTATAAAGATGTTGAAAAAAAGGCTAAACCTTATATACCAAAACCTTATAACACTCCAAAAACTTTAGGAGAAAAATGGCAACTTGATGTAAAATATGTCCCTAGAAAATGCTACACTGGAACACATCCTGATAAATTTTATCAATATACTATGATTGATGAAGCTTCTAGAGAAAGATTTATTTATCCTTTTTAAAGAACAATCTTCTTATTCAACCGTACAATTTGTTAAGATGGCTATTTCGTTCTTTGGATACAAACCAAAAATTATACAAACTGATAATGGTTTTGAGTTTACGCACTTTAAGGATACTAAACGTATACATCCTTTCGATGTATTGTGTAACCAGTTAGATATAAAACACCAACTCATTAGACCTAGAACTCCATGGCATAATGGTAAAGTTGAAAGAAGTCATAGAAATGATAATGAACGCTTTTTATAAATACTTATCTTTTTATTCTCATGATGATCTTATTAACCAAATGAAGAAATATCTATATCGTTCTAATCGACTTCCTATGCAGACCTTAGGATGGTTAACTCCTGTTGAGAAAGGCAAGAGTTACAGAGAATCTAGCTTCTCTGTAACTCTATCATATCAGGTATTTATTTTTAACTTTTTGTCTCACATCATTTACAAATGTACATTAAGAAGAATTTTACTAATTTTTAAACTAATATATTTTACTTTAGAATCAAACATCCGTAGATTTTTCATCTTAAATTTCAACATTCTTAATTCATTAGAATAATATATGTAAAATTTTTCTAACATAATTTGTTAAATTTTTTTCTTCTAAAACTATTGTTTAGGTATAAGAAAATAAGATATAATTAGTACGCCTAGAAAAATAATTAGAAAAATTACTGTTAACATTTTAAAAAAACTAAATATTATTTAAAAAAATATTCCATGTTATAAGGGGGAGATTATTTTGGAAAATTTAAAAAAAGAAATTGGATTTTTTGGAGCATTTTCTACAGTAGTTGGTGTAGTAATTGGTTCGGGGGGTATTTTTCAAAGCAGCCGTCATATATAAGACTACAGGAAATGTTAGCCTCGGCCTACTTTCCTGGATTCTTGCAGGAATTATTAGTATTTGTGCAGGATTAACTACTGCTGAGCTTGCTGCTGCTATACCAGAAACCGGAGGCATGATAGTTTGGGTTGAAAAAGCTTATGGTAAAACAGTATCATATTTACTTGGATGGGCTCAAGCTGTAATATACTATCCTGCTAGTATAGCTGCCGCTGCCGCTATTTTTTCAACACAATTTCTAAATCTTTTTGGTGTAGATAAAAAATACTCAATTCTTATAGGTGCTTGTGCTGCTACTACAGTCACAGGATTTAATTTACTTGGTAGTAAGGCAAGTGGTCGCATTCAAACTGTAGCGACTATTTGTAAACTTATACCTATTATTGCGATTATTGTTTTCGGATTATTACAACCTAATCCTACAACAATTGAACTTTTTCCTAGTAGTTCATCATCAACTAGTTCTACACCTCTAGCTGCTCTTGGTGCTGCAATGTTAGCTGCCATGTATGGTTATGACGGTTGGAGTAATGTTGGAACTATTGCTGGTGAAATGAAAAATCCAAAAAAAGATTTACCACGAGCAATTTTATATGGTTTGCTTGTAATAACTGCAATTTATCTACTTATCAATGTAGCATATTTACTTACTATGCCTATGGAACAAATAGCAGGTAACAGTAATGTTCCTAATGACGTAGCTACTAAATTATTTGGACCAAAAGGTGGTAAAATAATAACTATTGGTATTATGATTAGTGTTTACGGAACTATGAATGGCTTTACTATGACAGCTATTCGTGTTCCTTATGCAATGGCAATGAAAGATCAAATTCCATTTAAAAACTTCTGGATCAAACTAAATAGATTCTCAATTCCATATTTCTCAGCTTTAGTAACTTTAGTTTTAACTATTGCGATGATGTTTACAGGAGAATTTGACACTCTTACAGATTTTCTTTTATTTACAATTTGGATTTTCTTTATAGCGACATTTTTCGCTGTATTTGTCCTTAGAAAAAAAGAACCTGATATGCCACGTCCATACAAAGTACCACTATATCCTATAGTTCCTTGGATTTCTATAATAGGTGGAGCTTATATAGTACTAGCTGCTATTATAACTCAATTTACGTTAGCTATAAGTGGAGTTATTATTACATTACTTGGTTTAGTGTTTTTACACAGAAACTCATAAAAAAATTCAAAAAAATAACTATTCTAAATAAAATATATCAATTTAAAACTCAACTAAAAAAATGGATCTTAAAATTTCTTTCTTTAATAATGAATGACTTTTTAAGGTCCATTCATTTTATTGATATTCAATTTTTGATAAAATATGATTATAACTTCTTTCATTTTTGTAAAGAGGGTTTGAAGTTATCCCCCTAGCATCTTTGCTACGGATAACTTCAATATTTTTTTTGTAAAATCGCTTTTGAAAGTTAAATATAGAATAAGGAGGAGATCTTGATGTTTGAAATTTTATTTTAAAAAGAGAAACTATATCTAACTACTTTTTATACAATTTCATTGTCTTTATTAATAAAGTAAATTCTCAGTAGATTATTTATTTTCAGATAAATCAATATACGACTTTCTTTTCACTTTATACTGCTATTTTATTATTTTTCTTTAATAGTTGGCTGTTGGAAGTTGTTCATCTAAATAGATACGTAAAAGATAGTTTTTATAAATTACTTTCTTTTTAACTTTTCTCAAACTAATTATTATATTGAAATTTACTAGTGAGAAATTCTTTAAATATTAAATATATACTTGCTACATTAATCCTACTATCAGTGATATTAAGTGTCCAACATATAACCGAGTATATTCTGACTGATAAAAAAAGACCTAATGATAAAAAAACTAACAGAACCATTTCTGTTATATTCACACAGGTCGAACACTTTCTTTATTATTAGGTTTAATAGTTCATAGATTATTGTTATTGGTTTATATTTCTTGCTTTTACGATAAGTCAGTTATTCCCTAGTTTTCATATCTAGAAGTATTCATGTTCGAGATATTAAATTTTTAATCATTTAACTAGTCATTTATTTATAATTACTAACTACCATAGCTATTAGTTTGTGGTTAAGTGATTTAAAAGCTAAATATTTCTACGAATAGATATTTTGTTAATTAGTATAGTATTTTATTCTTTTTATTAAACTATCTATCATAAAATATTTTAAAACAATCGATCAGAACTTTAACAAAACAATCAGGTAATACCTATATAATTGGTATATATTTTACAATATTAGAGTTAATATTTATCAATTTATTTTTTTCGTTTTAGAATATGACTGGAAATACTTTCTACCGTTATACGCTTGTAGCATTATAAGTAATCAGTGTTTTAACCAATATAAAAAAATAAAAAGGTAGTAAACTCTCTAAGTTAGAAAGTTTACTACTTTTTTATTTATCTTGCTTCTTCGTAATCTAACACTTCAGATACTTTACTAGCAATATACTTCGCTAATTTTTCATGATTTTTTTCATCTAAGTGAATACAGTCAATTAATGAAGTCTCTGCAACACGCCCCGCATTTAAAAAGTCTACTTCATATTTATCACTTACCTCTTTAAATGTTTGAGCTAAGAATTTTGATTGTTTTAAACTATTTTCGTCAAATTCCCCAAATAAGCTTTGTCTTTCTACTATTTCATCACGTAAAGGAACTGGTGAAACGACAAGAATTTTCGGAATTTTATATCCTGCGATTAAGTGTGGATTTCTTATATATTTAATATATTCTTCGACTCCTCTTGCTATATGTTTTGCACTCGGATTAAATTGTTTTTTCAAATCATTAGTACCTAACATGATTATTACCAAGTCCACAGGTACATGACTTAACATTAAAATTGGTAGTGTATCAATACCACATCTAACTGGTACAATTGTATCTTTTGCAGTAACTGTTCTTCCACAAAGAGCTTCTTCTATAATAGTATCATTAGGACGAAATTCTGCTAGTAATTTAGTCCAACGTTTGTCAGTTCTTACTCCATCCTCACCTGGGACATATCCCCAAGTGTTGCTATCCCCAATACATAAAATACGCATAATTTTCTCCACCTTTTTTCTTCTAAATTCTTCTTAATTTTATCAAACTAATATAAAAAAAGCAATAGAGTCAAATGATAAAAGTACTAATAATTGTTATCAGTGCAGTATTTTTTTGTAATATCTCTCTCTTAAATTATAATAACAATATTATAATTTAAGGAGGACAAAATGATACAAACAAATTTTCCATCATAAAAAAACATTATAAAATTCAAGCATACTCAAAAAAAGTACTTTTATACAACATTAATTTTAACAATAAGTTTTGCATTATTAGAATATATCGGAGGACTTCTATCTAATTCATTAGCACTATTAGGTGATTCATTCCATATGTTTTCTGATGTTATTGCATTAGGATTCAGTTTAATAGCCTTACTATTCAGTTCAAAAAAAGCCAAATAAAAAAATACACTTTTGGTTTTGTGAGATTAGAAGTACTAGCCGCCTTTATTAATGGTTTAATGCTAGTTGGTATTTCTATTTATTTAATTTTTCGAAGGGTTTATGAGATTCTTCAACCCTAAAGACATTGATTTCAAATCAATGCTGATAATTTCAACAATAGGATTAATCTTCAATATTGTAGTAACAATAATTTTAACAAAAAAAGTTTAAAAGAAGAAGATAATCTTAATATTCAAAGTGCTTTATGGCATTTCCTTGGTGATTTAATCAGTTCAATCAGAATTATAATTTCATCAACAATTATTTACTTTACAAACTATCAAATCGTTGACGTTATTATGAGTATTATTATCAGTATAATATTATTTAAAAGGTGGATATAAAAATTACTAAATCATCATTTATAATTTTAATGGAAGCTACTACTCTAGATACTGAGAAATCTACAATAAAATTAAAGAAGTAGAGGGTATTTCTGATATACACGAATTCCACATTTGGCATACTGATACTAATGAAATTAACGCAGCAATGCATATTCTTTTTAAATGAGTATAATACTGCTAAAGATTATATAATAGTAGAAAATGTAAAAAAATTCTTCTTAAAGAACAATACGATATTGAACACTGTTTTATTGCTTTAGAAAATATTAAATACAACGATCATAGTTTATAAAAGAAGGAGCCTAAGTTGAATAAATATCAACTTAGACTCCTTTTTATAATTCAATAAATCTATAGTTTTCGCTATTTTATACGTAGGTACTATCTCTGGATTAGAAATTTTATGAATATCTACTAAACAACTGTCTATCCCAACATTGTTAGCACCTAGTATATCAGATGTAAGAGTATCCCCTATCATTAAAAACTTCATCCTTATTTTCTACATCTATTTCTTTTTAAGATAATATCAAAAAAATTCTTTATCTGGCTTTTTTTGCTACCAATTTCTTCGAAATAAAAATTCTCTCAAAGTATTTATTAAGATTATTATTTTTTTAGTCTTGTATGTTGAGTAATTCCAATTCCATTAGAAGCTACATATAATTTATGAGTTGATGTTAACTTCTCTAACATTTCAATTATTCCATCAAAAAGTTGATTTCCTTCAGCAAGATATCCTCTATATCTATTATCTACTTCATTACCATCAACTTTTCTATCAAACAACTTAAAAAAATCTTATAAATCTCTCACTTGTAACTTCTTTATTTGATATTTCTCCACGTTCAAAAACTTCTCCATAGAGATTTATTTATCGTTTCATATTGTTCAAATAACTCATCATTATATTCTATATTCTCATCTTCTAATAATTTTCTAAAAAGCTAAAACTTGTGCTTTACCAAAAATCTAACAATGTATCATCTAAATCAAATAATAAATACTTATACTTATCTAAAATCATCGTTTCACTCCATTTTGTGTATTATTTAACCATTATAACACAGAGAATACTTATTTTGAAAATATAGCTTTATTTATCTCATAAAATTTATTTTTTATTCTTAAAATGTTCTCGAACTCGTGGAGCTACTTCTTCTCCAAATAGTTTTATAGCTTTCATTATATCTTCATGTGGCATAGACCCAAGAGGTAGATGTAGCATAAATCTATCTAATCCTAATGTTTCTATCATATCAATAAGTTTATTGGCAACTGTTTCTGGACTACCTACCAACATAGATCCATCTGGCCCTACGCTATTTAAATATTGTTCAAAAGTAAGAGGTCTCCAAAAATGGTCTATCTTTTGAAATTGCATCAACTACTTGTTTTGTTGGATGGAAATATTTTTTAATCGCTTCTTCATCCGTATCAGCTACGAAATCCCCAAGAATGTGAAGCAACTTTTAACCTATCGTTACTATGACCTGCATTACGTCCTATAGCTCTATAATAATCTATTAAACCTTTGAAAGCTTTATATTGACCTCCTATTATTGCATAAGCTATAGGTAATCCTTTTTGAGCTATTTTAATAGTAGACTCCGTATTTCCTCCTGTCGCTACCCAAATTGGAAAATCTTCTTGAACACTTCTCGGATACACGCCCTTATTTTCTACCTTTTGTGTATATTTTCCTTCCCATGTTAACATTTCATTATCTTTAATTTTCTCTAACATCGCTAATTTTTCATCAAACAGTTCTTCATAATCACCTAAATCATAACCGAACAACGGAAATGATTCTGTAAAATGAACCGCGACCTACCATTACTTCTGCTCTACCTTTAGAAATAGCATCGATTGTTGCATATTGTTGATAAACTCTTACTGGGTCCGATGATGATAATACTGTTACTGCTGAACTTAATTTTATATTTTTTGTAACAGCTGCACCAGCTGCTAATAAAATTTCTGGTGCTGATACTGCAAAATCTTCTCTATGATGCTCACCGATTGCGTAAAGATCTAAACCAACTTCATCAGCAAGTTTCATTTCTTCTATCATATTTCTAATACGTTCATCATGTGCAGGTGTTATTCCTGTTCCTTCAATTTCTGTAGTTTCACCAAATGTACTAATTCCTAACTCTATCATTTTATGTCCTCCTATATTATCTCAATTTCAAGATATTTATTTATTAAAAAAAGGCATAAGCCTCTAGTTTATTTTTTTAAGATTTCTTTTTAATATTACTAACTCTTTGTCATTTATTTTTTTCAAAAAAATTTTTCTTAGTATTTTTTTATGCGTTGGAAATATGTCATCTATTAATTTCATTCCTGTTTCAGTCAACCTTATATAAGTTACTCTTTTTATCCTTTTTGGCAAATCTTTCTAATAACATATCCTTTTTTTTCAAGGTTATCTACAACATAAGTTGCACTGCCACTAGCAAGTAATATTCTATCCCGTATTTCTTGAATACTCTTCTCACCTTTACTATATAAAAATTCCATAACAGCAAAATTCAGTCGCATTAATTGGATAATTCTTTAAAGTTCTCTTTTAAATCATCTACTAATAAATTACTGGCCCTCATAATTCCGATAACGGCTTTAAACTCATTATTCATAAGGATTCTCCTATCTTATTTACACATATTCACACCATAATTATCTCGAATATGAGATAATTATACTTCATTAACTTTACATTGTCAAAGAAATAATATTAAAAGACATCTAGAGAGAAATCTCTAAATGCCTTTAATTTTATTCTGCAAATTGACTTTGATATAATTCTGAATAGAAACCTTTTTGTTCTAGTAATTCATCATGGTTACCTTGTTCGATAATGTCTCCATCTTTTAATACCAGTATTTTATCTGCATTTCTAATTGTTGATAAGCGGTGGGCTATTACGAATGTAGTACGACCTTCCATAAGTTTATTCATAGCTTTTTGAATTAGTACTTCTGTACGTGTATCTACACTTGAAGTTGCTTCATCAAGAATTAATATAGGCTTATCAGCAAGTATTGCACGAGCAATTGTTAATAATTGTTTCTGTCCTTGCGAGATATTTGAAGCATCTTCATTTAATTCCATATCATATCCACCCTGGTAAAGTTTTAATAAAGTGATGAATGTGAGCTGCTTTAGCCGCTTCTATTACTTCTTCATCTGTAGCATCCAAACGACCATAGCGAAGGTTTTCCATTATTGTTCCTTTAAATAACCATGTATCTTGTAGTACCATTGTAAAGTAAGAACGAAGCTCAGCTCTATCTAATTTAGAAATATCTTTTCCGTCAATATAAATATTTCCACCGTTGATATCATAGAATCTCATAAGTAATTTAACCATTGTTGTTTTACCTGCACCTGTAGGTCCCACGATAGCAATCATTTCACCTTTTTTAACATCACTAGTAAAGTTTTTAATAATGATCTGATCTTCTACATAACCGAATTTAACTTTATCAAATACAACATTACCCTCTTTATTAGTAACTGTTTCAAGTGCTTCTGCATCTTCTTCATCTTTAGCATCTAAAAACTCAAATACTCTCTCACCTGCTGCAGCCATCTTTTTGAATTTCTGACATAGACTGAGCTATTTGACCAATTGGCTGAGTGAAGTTTCTTATATATTGGATAAAGGCTTGAATATCACCTACACCAATAGTTCCTTTAGAAACTAATAATCCACCTGAGAAAACAATACCAACATAACCTAGGTTACCAACAAAGTTAATCACAGGGAACATTAATCCTGAGAAGAAGTTTGCTTTCCATGATGATGTATATAATTGTTTATTTTTATCATTGAACTCTTTTACACTTTTTTCTTTATAGTTGAATGCTGCAATAATATTCTGACCTGAGAAACTTTCTTCTACTTGCCCATTCACATCAGAAAGCATTTTTTGTTGGCTTCTGAAAATATTTTTGACTCCATTTTGTTATAACGCCTAATAGGATTCCCGAAACAGGGATTAAAGCTAACGCAATAAGCGTCATTAAAGGACTTATTGTAAACATCATTACCAATACCCCTAAAACCGTTGCAGTATTAGAAATTATTTGTGTAAAACTTTGGTTAAGTGATTGACCTAATGTGTCCACGTCATTTGTTACACGTGATAAAGTTTCACCTACTGTACGTTGTTCAAAGTATCCAACAGGTAAAGTATTTATTTTCTTACTTATATCTTTACGAATGTCATAAGTCATTTGTTGAGAAATATTACTCATCAACCAACCTTGAATAAACATGAATAATGATGAAAGTATATATAAACCTAATACAGTAAGTAAAATTCCTGCTATTTTCTCAAAGTTGATACTACCTTCATTACTAATCTTAGCTACTAACCCTTCAAAAAGTTCAGTAGTTGCTTTCCCCATAATCTTAGGCCCTACTATACCAAATACAGTACTAGCTAATGCAAAGAATACAATCAATATGCTTGAGAGTTTATACTGTGTAAACATCAATTTGATAATTCTTTTTAATGTTCCAGAAAAGTTATTAGCTTTTTCTATTTTTTGATCTTTAGCCATGATGTTTACCTCCTTTTTGTAATTCTTCTTCACTAAGTTGGCTTTCTGCAATTTCTAAATATGTTGGACAAGTTTCTAGAAGTTCTTGGTGTTTTCCGATTCCAACTATTTTACCTTCATTCATTACGATAATCTTATCTGCATTTAAAATTGTTGCGATACGTTGGGCAACTATTATAGTAGTTACACCAGCCATTTCTTCTCTTAAAGTTTTCCTTAATTTAACATCTGTTTTATAGTCTAGTGCTGAAAAACTATCATCGAAAAGAAGTATCTTAGGATTTTTCGCTAACGCACGAGCAATTGAAAGACGTTGTTTTTGTCCACCAGAAACATTTGATCCTCCTTGAGAAATCTCACTATTAAATTTATTCTCTTTTTCATTAATAAATTCTATTGCTTGAGCAATTTCAGCAGCTTTTCTCATTTGTTCATCAGAAATATTTTCATCAGCAAATTTAATATTTGATTCAATATTACCACTAAATAATACTCCTTTTTGAGGAACAAATCCTAAAGTGTCTCTTAATTTACTTAAACTTATATCTCTAATATTGACTCCATCAATTGAAATTTCACCTTCACTAGCATCGAAATATCTAGGAATCAAATGAAGCAATGTAGATTTACCACTACCCGTACTTCCTATAATTGCTGTAGTTTTTCCTGCTTCTGCTTCAAAGCTAATGTTACTTAATACTGGACTATCAGCACCATCAAATGTAAAGCTAACATTATCAAATTTTAATGTACCCTTCACGTCTTGAAGCTTATTATCATCAATATGTTTACTATCTACGACAGTTACCTCTGTTTTCAGTACTTCATTAATACGTCCTGCTGCAACTTCTGCACGAGGTAATTGCATCATTAGGAATGTGAAGAATAAGAATGACATTACTATTTGCATTGTATATGTAATAAATGCCATCATATCTCCAACTTGAATACTACCAGAATCTATATTTTTTCCACCAACCCAAATTATTAATAATGCAATTCCATTCATTATTAATATAATCATCGGCATAAGCGCTGACAATGTTCTATTGATAAAAAGTTGTTCATTTTTAAGAACAGTATTTTCTTTATCAAATCTTTCTTCTTCATATTTTTCACGGCCAAAAACTCGTATTACAGAAATACCAGTTAATGCTTCGCGAGTCACTAAGTTAACTCTATCTATTAATTTCTGCATAATTTTGAATTTAGGCATTACTAAGAATGAGATTATTCCTATTGTTACCCTAGAATACCTACACCTAATGCGATTATCCAAGTCATACCTGTATCTGTTTGTGTAACTTTGTAAACTCCGTATACTGCCATCATAGGTGCATAAATCGCAATAAATAACATCATATTTAAAGCATTTTGGATTTGTTGAATATCATTCGTACTTCTTGTAATTAATGAAGCAGTAGAAAATTTATCGATATCTTGTTTAGAAAATGAAAGTACCTTATTATACAATTTCTCACGCAAGTTATACGCTATCTTCGAAGAAATTCTACTCGCTATAAAATTCGAAATAATACTTCCAATACCTGAAATAAATGTCACGATTATCATCATGATTCCAACTTCTTTAAGGTAATTTTTTCTAATTTCGTTAGTGTCAATACCTACATTATTTCTATACTCTTCTTTTACATAACGAATACCAGCCTGTTTTGTAATCATATCTGCTGAATTCCTAATCACTAATTGATTTATTCTTTTGTTCAATTAAGCTATCTTTCTTGACTAGTCCTAGTTTGACACCTTCTGCAACCTTATCTAAATCTAAGTTTTCAGATTTTGCACCAGATACAACAGTCATAGTATTTTTTAATATATCATTTAATTCACTTCGTTCCTGTTCATTAATACTATCAAGTTTATAAACATCACCGTCTTTTGTATATTTAGATGTAACTTTCTTGATTTCATCATCTGTCATAAATAGTTGTAACTCTCTAAATGACTTTTCACTTATTTTTTCCGGTACAGCATCTTGAATACCACTTTGTTGAATACCTTTATCCACAATATTACTTGTATAAGTTGGTAATGCAAGCTCTGCGACAACACGAACTCCTAATATTGCAACTAAAAATATCATCGGTACTAAGAAACCTTTTAAATATTTAATTAGTTTCATTGTTTTCCTCCTTATTTTGCAATTCTTCTCTTAATACTAGATTTCGTTTTTGTTAGTAATATATTAAATGCTTCCTTTTCTCGAGCATCAAATTTATTCCACATAGATTCGAACCAAGCTTCATAAGCTCTTCTATGTGATTCTACGCATGCGGCTCCTTTTTCAGATAAACTAAGATATTTTTTCCTTTTATCTTTTTCATCTGTACTTTGAACAACAAAATCTTTTTCTAGTAATTCACTTACAAGTGCTGTAACTCTAGGTTTTGTCACATGTAGTTCTTCACCTAACTCCTGCATAGTAATTTTCCTTTTACAAGATAAAAATAACATTGCTTGAAATTCAGGTTTTCTATACGGTGTATCACTTTTCTTATGAAATCTTTTCATTATCAATCTAAATTCTTCCATCATATCCATTGCTACGTGATATGATATTTCATTTCCACTCATTTCTCTACCTCCTTTAATTTTATAAATTAGTTCACAACATTAACTAATTAGTTAACCATGTTAACTATTATATTTTTATTTTATACTATTAGTCAATAGAAAATTTTTGATTTTTAAATAAAAAAAGATTAACCTAGAAGTTATCTAAGTTAATCTTTATTTTTATTTACTAAATACCCAAGCTTGAGCAATATTATTTTTTAGATCATTTTCTGTAAAACCATTATAACTTGTAAGTTTTACATCATCATCATTTGGATCATTTATATAGAATTTATCATCTTCAAAGCCTCTAATAACTTTGTACGTCACTCTATCACCAAATACACCAGATTTTAATCTAACAAGAACTGGCTTATTATCTTTTATGGCGCTCTCTATATTTTCGATTAATTTGTCCGTCTCAACTCTTTCAACCTTAAGATTATATTTATCTGCAAAAGCTGGGACAATTGTAGGTTGTGTCCCTTGATTTTTAATATAGTATTTATTTCCTGCCCAAGACGCAAGTTCTTCTACAGTTGCTTCATCTTTACCTATATACTTCGCAATCATAGCAAGTGAAATAATAGCATCTCCATTGGTTTCGATTGTTTTCTTACTATCTAATCCATATGAAATATTTTTATATGCATCTTGTTTCATATAATACATAGGAACAGAAAGACCTTTTTGAGGTAAGTTTAGTAACTGTTCTTTTCTCTTAGCATTATAATTATCGACATTTATTAGATAATATAAAGTAGCCCTTCTACACCTCTCTTTAATGAATCTATATACTGCTTTATTCACAGTTTCATTATTTAGTAAATCAACATCAATCTTTATTTATCTAATATTCGCTGATATTACTTTTTTTACCTGTGGTAATTTATCACTAAGTTGAGAAAAAAAGTTTCCCTTGTTTTTTTCAGAAGACGAAACTCTTTGATAAATAGTGATCTGACAGATTTTTTTCTATGCTTCTTGCTACTATTGATGATTGTTGAGTTCCATAGTATATCTTCACTCCAAAAAGTATCTTTTATTACTAGTCATTTGCTAGTATCTATATCGATTAACAATTCTACTGAATTTTCTGCAGCAATCTTTGTTATTTCTTCCTTTGTTGGAGAAGACATCATCATTATCTCTAGTTAAATATTACCTTTTATACCATCTTTTTCCAATAAACTCTTTTTAGTTGTTTTGCTACTTTTTAAATTATATGACTTAGCATGTACTCCTTTATAATCTACATCATCATCTTGTTTTAGTTACTGGATTTAATAAATATTGTATAAGATTTTCACTTTTTCTTTATTTCTGATCTTCAGGGCTCTTTCTGTCCACTTCCCAAAATACTCCATCCTGGCACCCATCCAACAAAACTATCATTTGTTTTAATCTCATACCAAGTATCCGACTTACTTAGCATTTCAACATTATCCCCAGCAGTTACTTTTTTTAATACTGGATATGTATCATCTGGGCCTGTTCTCAGCTCTATTTCTTTAGAAATAGTAATATTATTCTGAGCATCAGCCGAAGGATTCATCTTTTCTCCAATGAAGTTTATAAGCCCTCCTATTACTAATAATAATAGTAGCGCAAAAATTACTAATAATACTCCATTTCTATTTCTTCTTTTTATTCTCATATTAATTTCCTGCTGATAGTTTTTCGTAAACAATAGTTACTGGACCATCATTAACAATATTCACTTCCATCATTGTTTGAAAAATTCCAGTCTCTACCTTTACACCTTCTTCTCTTAGATATTCATTAAATTTCTCATATAACTCATTAGCTTTTTCTGCACCTGCAGCACTGGTAAAACTAGGTCTATTACCTTTCTTAGTATCTGCATATAAAGTAAATTGTGAAACTGATAATATACTTCCACCTACATCTTTTAGACTTAGGTTAATTTTATCATTTTCATCTTCGAATAAACGAGCTTGTGAAATTTTTTTAGCTAAATACTTTGCATCTTCTTCAGTAGATTCCTTATGTACACCTACTAGAAGACAGTATCCTTTATCAATACTTCCCACAATTTTATTGTCGACACTAACGCTAGCTTTTTTAACCTTCTGCAATACAATTTTCATATATTTCACCTATTTAACTATTCTTTCTACACTATAAACATCCTGGAAGTCTGTCGTAAGTTTTTTTAATCATAAATTCACATTCACTAACATTTTTTTCACATATATTCCAATAGTTATTACACATGTTTTATCAACTTTTAGATTCAGAATTTAGTTTTTTTAATCTCTACTCTACTCTCACTCAATGTTAATAGCACATTTTGTAGTAATAAATCTCTATCAAAAGCGTGTATTTGTAATGTAACACTATAACGACGAGCGTTTAAGCTTTCAACCCATTCAACTTCAAGTAGTCTAGCTTTGTCCTCTTCTGTTAAATTAGGACAGTTATGTCTGTGAACAGTAACCCCACGTCCTTTGGTAATAAATCCAACTATCTCATCTCCAGGTATAGGCTGACAACATTTTGATAATCTAACAAGAATATTATCAACACCTTTTACATAAACACCTGTTTCAGTCACTATTTTTTTAGTTTCTTCTGCATTGAAAAGTTTCTCAATTTTTTCTTGAGTCATCTTTTCTTTTCTAATTTTCTCAGTCAATCTAGCAAATACTTTATTAGCCGTAATTCCACCATAACCAATAGCAACATACATTTCTTCAAGATTAGCAAATTTATATTTATTAAGTGCAACTGCAATGTTTTCATCTGTTAACACTTCATCAATATCAAAGTTATTTAGCTTTTAATTTCATCTTTTAATAATATTTCACCTTTAACTAAGTTTTTCTTCACGTGCAGCTTTTTTTGAAAAAAATGCTTTGATTTTTTTGACTTTAGTTTGAGATGATGTAGCTATTTCTAACCAAGAGCGTTTTGGTCCTGTAGAATTTTTACTAGTTCGAATATCACAAATTTCACCCTAGTAGATAATACATAATCAAATGGTTCTATTTTATCATTTACTGTTGCCCCTACCATTTTATTACCTACTTCCGAGTGAATCGCATAGGCAAAGTCCACAATACATGATCCTTTTGGTAATTCTATAATATCACTATTTGGTGTGAATACATAGATTTTATCACTTAATAAATCTACTTTTAATGATTCCATAAAGCTTTCTGCTGTTGCTTCAGTTTCGTCATTTTCAGCGATTTTTTGGAACCAATTTAATTTTTCATAGAAAGTTATTATTTTTATTTACTTTCTTACCTTCTTTATATGCCCAGTGTGCAGCAATCCCTTTTTCAGCGATTTCATGCATTTCATAAGTTCTAATTTGAACTTCTAGGGTTTGACCATCTGGAGCAATTACCGTAGTATGTAGTGATTGGTACATATTAGGTTTTGGCATTGCAATATAGTCCTTGATTCTTCCTGGAATAGGAACCCAAAGATTATTTACCAATCCCAAAGTAGCATAACAATCAGCTACACTATCAACTAATACACGAACAGCTAATAGATCATAAATTTGGTCAAAAGTTTTATTTTGTTTAACCATTTTTTTATAAATACTATAAATATGTTTTGGTCTACCAGTAACTTGGGCTTTAATGTTGTTTTCTGCTAAAATCGAGGTAATACTTGAACATGCATCTTTTATGCTTTCTTCCCTAGCACTTCTTTTCTGTTTCATCATTCCTACTATTGAGAAATATTGAGATGGATGTAAATATCTAAGTGAAGTATCTTCTAGTTCCCATTTTACCGCACTAATCCCTAATCTATGAGCTAAAGGCGCATAAATTTCAAGTGTCTCACTAGAAATTTCACGTTGTTTTTCCTCTCTCATATATTTCATAGTTCTCATATTATGTAGCCTATCTGCTAACTTAACGAAAATTACACGCAAGTCCTTTGCTATAGATACAAATAGTTTTCTATGATTTTCTGCTTGTGATTGTTTTTTAGAGCGGAATTTTACTTTATCTAATTTTGTAACACCATCAACTATTACAGCTATATCTTCACCAAATGTTTCTTTAATATCATCAAATGTATACTTAGTATCTTCCACAACATCATGTAAAAATCCTGCACAAATTGTTGCATAATCTAATTTAAGCTCAGTTAAAATTCCTGCAACTTGAACTGGGTGTAATATGTATGGTTCCCCTGATTTTCTAAATTGTCCTTCATGAGCAACTTTTGCAAATTCATAAGCTTGTCTTATAATTTTAATTTGTTCCTCTGGTAAATATTTACTCGCCATATCTTCTACATTTTCATAACTATATGGATATTCAAGATTCACAGAAATTCCTCCTCTACAAAAATTTAATCTACCCTTTATAATACCACAAAATCAAGAAAAATTTCCCGTGATTTAACTAAAAATATTACAATTTTAAAAGTATTTTCATAATTTACTTAATTAGCTATTAAAGAAACTACATTATGCAAACTTTCAATTGATAGAAAATTTCTTAAACAAATAAAAATTATAATGTATCTTTTCAACTTTTTCATAATAAAAAAATTCTAGTTCATTTTTGAACTAGAATTCTTTTTTTATTATTTAGTATCTACATCTTGAGATAAATCAACTTTATCTAAAGGAATTACTTTTTGTTTTATATCTAATTTTGTGGTAAAGATAGAAGAATAAGAAGATTGGAACTCCCATATATGTTGTTAATATTCCACTCCAGTTTACCACACCTTTAGTAATAAGTTCTGTATCTTGACCAATAATAACGATGATACATAGTACTAAAGCGATAATTGGACCTACAGGGAACCATTTAGCTCTATATTTAAGATCATTTAAATCTTTACCTTGAGCAACGTATGCTCTTCTAAATCTATAGTGACTTAGCGCTATACCTAACCAAGCGATAAATCCAGTTAATCCACTTGCAGCTACAATATAAGTATATGCATTAGCACTTGTAAGTTGGATTAAGAAAATTAAAAATACTACTGCAGCTGTTGCGATTAATGAAATTACTGGTGTTCCATATTTAGTAACACGACCAAAAATTGGATATGCTAATTTTTCTTTACTCATCGCATAAAGCATTCTTGTTGATGCATACATTCCTGAGTTACCAGCTGATAAAATTGATGTTAAAATTACTGCATTCATAACACTTGCTGCTAAAGCAAATCCTGCATTTTTAAAGACAATTGTAAATGGTGATTTAGCAATTTCTTCAGAGCTTGCAGCTCCTAATAAATCTGGTGAAGTATAAGGAATTAATAATCCAATAACTAAGATAGCTAGTACGTAGAAGATTAAAATTCTCCAGAATACTTGTTTTACAGCTTTTGGAATACTTTTCTCAGGATTTTCACTTTCTCCTGCAGTAATACCGATTAACTCAGTACCTTGGAATGAATATCCAGCGATTAAGAATACTCCAAGTGTAGCAAGGATTTGACTTGATAATGAAGTATCTTCTCCAATAAATGGTGCATCACCAATTGTTAAGTTTTTGAATCCAATGTATTCTCCACCTAAAATACCGAAGATAGTTAAACATCCAACTACTAGGAAGATGATTACTACTACTACTTTGATAAGTGCGAACCAGTATTCACTTTCACCATAAACTTTAACACTAAGTGAGTTTAAAGCGATAATAATAACTAGGAATAATAAACTCCAAGCCCAGTGAGGAAGTACTCGCATAGGCTCCCAATAACTAATTGCTAATGCAGATAACTCTACGTCAGCTGCTACTGTAATTACCCAGTTAAACCAATAGTTCCATCCTAAAGCAAATCCTAATGAAGGATCCACATAACGTGTTGCATATGTACTAAATGACCCTGATGTAGGAAGATATGTTGCCATTTCCCCTAATGATGTCATTAAGAAATACACCATAAGTCCGATACATAGATAAGCTACTATAGCTCCCCCAGGTCCCGCACTTTGAATTGCTTGACCACTTGTCATAAATAATCCACTACCGATACATCCACCGATAGCAATCATACTAATATGACGTGATCGTAAATTTCTTTTTACTTCTGTTGCATTATTGTTATTGCTGTTGTTTGTCATAATAAAAACCTCCTTGATAAAATAAAAAAGCATAACTTCTACCATATTTGCACGGAGTTATACTTCACATTATCTCTCCAAAACAAGATATTAGTAGCGCAACATAGCCTCACGACTATGACAGTCCTATACTTAGTTCAATATAGGCCCAACAATATTAACATAGGATTAATATCATTTCGGCGACGTTTCCTTTCAAGTAATCTCATCAAGCCCTACACTTTCAACTACCCTACTAATAAAAATCGCAACCTCTACCTCACTTATTTTGTGAGGTACATATTCAATTAACTGTTTATTAGTATAATATACTTTTTTTTACTGTTGTCAACAAAAAAATTTTTAATTTTCTCTAAAAATTTTCAATTAAATTATTGAATATATTATCTTTCACTTTATAAAAGTAAAAGTAATAATATTATATTTATATCTAATATTCTATCAAAAAAATAAGGAGATCAAAACCTCCTTATTTTTTTGCAATACTTACAAGTATCTTTTTATATTTATCAATTTAATAAACAATTGACTAATTAATCATCCTTCTTTTTTTCTTCTTTTCTTTTTTTCAATAAAAGTTTATAGTTTTGTTATTATGCCTAGTAGCATTAAAAATCTCTAGTATATTTAATAAAATCTTCATCATTTATCTCCTCCTAAAAACACAAAAGAAACTTAGAATATCAATTTATATTAACTAATATCTTTCACAAATCATACCTTGTCGATATTCTTCCAATAAAATTTTTTTAATAATTCAATTTGTTTTATTTTATTCTTGCACCGCTATCTGTATCAGCTACTTTTTTTCTACATAATTTATCTACTACTCTCTTTGTTGAAATAATATCCGTCTCATTTTTTATCGACTCTTCTTTACTTTGGAATATATCGTGACTCATTATCTGTAATCCATAAGAGTTATAAGTTAGAGTATATCCGCCGTGCCCTGTTGTTTTATGATATGCTCTTGACATTCCTCCATCGATAACAATCGTTCTACCATTAGCTTTTATTGGATTTTCTCCTTTTGTTTCTTTAACTGGTGTATGTCCATTTATTATATGCCCCTCACTAGTTAAACCAAACTCATTTAATAACTTAATGCAAAATTCTTCATTATCTCTAAGTTTGTAATAAGCATTTTTCACTTCCTCATGAGTAGACTTATCCTCGATAAAATATCTCTCGAAAGTTGTCATATCACATTTCCCAAATAGTGGAGAATATTGTCCTTGCCAAAGATAAAAGAATAAACCATTATCTTCTCTACAATCACAATAAAAAAATACTGCGAATTTTTTTATCAAAAAAGTCTAATAATCTTTTTCCAGAATATTTATGACCTCCATAAGAAAATTCCTGGAAGTTACCTTTCTCATCTACTGGCATACAACCATGTAACAAAAGATTTCCATTATAGCAACAATACATGCCACCTTTGTTAATGAAATAATTCAACATGTTTTTTTAACTTTTTTTCACTTGTTATGAAATGATTCTTTTAATCTATTAATAATCTTCTCTTCTTCATCAGTTAATAGATATGGATTTTTTTCATCAACTGTTGGAAAAATTACATGAAGTTAATGGGATATTCTTTACCATTTATCTTTACTGTTTGTTTTTAAAGTTTATCTTATCTAGTAAATGCACGTCTTTGTAATTTAAATTCTGGGTGTTTGTCAATAATTTGTTTTCTCTAGTTTAAATTGAATTATCGCCATAGCTTTATGCATTCTCGCTATTTGCATAATTTCATGTTCACTATATTTTTAACTCATCATTTTTTTAGATAGTTTTGGGTAAAAAAACTCTTTACAATTATCATCTTTATAATATGTTTCACTAAAAATTTAATAAATTTCTAAGTGGAATTCCGTATCTATCTTCAATAATGTCCAAATTATCATATCTCGCACATATTCTTATAACATTTGCTAATGATATTCTATCTCCAAGATAAGCCCCTATCCATAGCATATCATGATTTCCCCATTGAATATCAAGCGAATGATAATTCAGCAATCTATCCATTATTTTATCAGGAAACGGACCTCTATCATAAATATCACCCTACTATATGTAAATGATCTATGATTAACTTATGAATACTTAATGATAATTCAATAATGAACTTTATCACCCTGCACCTAATTCAATTATATTTTCAGAATTCTATCATAGTAGTCATTTTTATCACTACTTTGCATTTTTGTACAGTAATTCTTCAATAATATATTTAAAAATCCTTTGGTAAAAATTTTTTTCTTACTTTAGATCTTGTGTACTTCCTTGCTGCTACCTGTGTTACTTCTAATAAACGAAGAAGAATTATTTTTTTGAAATTCTTTATAATCACATACATCATATTCTTTTCTTAAAAAGATTTAATTTTTTTCTTCTGGATAATAGATTATAGTAGCCAGTAAATTCAAATCTTTTTTAGGTAGTCTGTTTCCAAACACTTCTTTAAGTTTTTCTTTAATAATACCTGAGCCATTTCTCAAAATATGATCAAAGGCCTCGTATTCTCCGTGAATATCACTTAAAAAAAGTGTTCTGTTCCTTTTGGCAATGTTAATATTGCTTCTAAGTTTATTATCTCCTTAGTTGTCTCATCAATATTTTTAAAATTTTGAGACAATAATTCTAAATGTTCCCTAGATATATTCATGTTGGTCTCCTTTTTTTAACTTTTTTCAGTTAAAGCTTAACATACTTCAAATATAATTCAAGTATTATTACACGTTATTTCGCAATTTAAAACTTAATAATGTATATTAATAGAATAGTTTTACAAAAAAACATAGAAATCAACTTCGAGTTAATTTCTATGTTATATATTTTATTCTACTTTAACTTTCCTACAAATCTTTCCATTTCTTTCATTTCTTCAAGTGTATCAGCTACAAGAACATACATTGTGTTTCCTTGAAGTTCAGCGAAAAGCTTCTGGCATTCTTAGAACAGCTTTCAGTTTATCTTGATATTTTTCTCTAATTTCTTCATCAGAATGTACATAATCTTTATAATCACGACGTGTTGAAGCTAACCCATATTTTTCATCAACATTTAAACCATTAAATGTTCCATTAGCCACCTCAGCATATACTCTGAAATAATCTGTTGAATGTGCAAAGTTATAAACATCTACAGCAAACGCTCCTGCTGGACGGTTATTATACTCTATTGCAATATAATCATCTTTAGTTTTAAAGAATTCAATATGGAAGAAACGTTCTTTCATTCCAAAAGCTTTAACAGAATTTTTACCATACTCTACTAATTTTCGGATCTAAATCTTTATCAATGTAATAAACCCAATCTAGAGTATTGTTATTCAGTAAATCTAATGGAGTGTGATAGTAAACAATACTTGTATAAAATACGATATTCCCTTTAGCATCTACTAATCCATCAAAAGTTACAATGTCAGAATTATCAACGAAAGGTTCTAAGAAGTAGTGAGTAGTACCATCCCATTCTTTTTTAAAGTTTTCTACATCTTTCTTATCTTTAAGTTTATAAGTTGCAGAAGCTCCTACTCCATTATCAGGCTTAGCAATTAATGGAAGTTTCAATTTTTTCACACCTTTTTCGATGTCTCCTTCTTTTTTCACTAAGAAACCTGGTACAACAGGAACTCCAGCTTTTTCAAAGTATTTTTTCATCTCTGATTTATGTTTTGTTTTTCTTAAGATCGTGTTCTTTTAAACCAAATACATTAAACTGTGTACGTAAAGCAGCATCAAGCTCCATCCAGTGCTCATTTTGCGATTCTATTCTATCAATATGACCATGTTTGTGGTATAAAAACGCCACTGCACGTTTAACTTCATCAACATCATCTAAACTATTAACTCTAAAATATTCAGTTAGAGCTTCTTTTAGTCTTTGATCAAGTTGTTCGTATGGTTCTTCTCCAATTCCTAGTACATTTATTCCTTGATTCTTTAATTCTATAGAAAACTTTTTGAAAAATTGTGTGGGTAATATGGTGATATAACTATGTAATTCATAAATACTTTCTCCTCTTCTTAACTTTATTATAAATTTAATTTATCTAAAAAGTATGGCATTTGGATTCTCCACCAAGGCCAGTCATGTGCAACATCGTCGCCCCAAACATCAAACCATGCTGGAATATTTTTTTCTTCAAATGCTTTTTTCAAACTGTAAAATGATGGCAGACCATCTTGTTCCCATGGTCCTAAACCAGTACAAACAATAATATCTGCATTTCTATAGTGATCTATAAACCATCCATCATTTTGATTCCAAATATTATCACTAGGTGAATTTCTGTAGATTACCTCATCATTACCATATTCACCTACGAAAAATCTAGCATCATAAACTCCACTTAGAGCAATGACTTTTCCAAATACATCTGGATGCTGTAAGAAGATATTAAACGAATGATATCCCCCCATACTACAACCTGTAGCCATCATTTGACCAAACCAACCTGTTTTATGCTTAATAAATGGTATGGCTTCTTCAATTACATACTTTTCATATTGTGTATGTGCTAATGCTCTATCATGACCATTTTTCCAATCACATAACCATGATTCACTATCGACACTTGATAATGTGAAAAACTGTACTTTCCCTTCATTGATAAATCTTTCACAAGCATGTATCATACCAAAATCATAATACTCATTGTGTGTTCCTCCAGATGATGGAAATACAACAATCGGTAATCCTGCATGTCCATATCTATTAAGAACCATTTCTCTTCCTAAGTTTCCACTATAATGACTTAAATTCTCTATATTCAAATTAAATAACCTCCATTTTCTATAAAATACTCTTACCAGTTTTCACTAATAAACCTTAAACATTCGGGTAAATATTTAGCCCAACATTCTTCACTATGTTCACCATTAGCTACTACATTTAACTTAAGCTCACTAGTTGATAAACCAGCATCAATTAGTTGTCTATAATAATCTAAACTTGCATCTATATATAGTTGTTTTAAATTACCATTTGCCAATTGTTTATCTGTATCATCACCTTCATTTGTTCCTACTTCAATATATACTCTCTGATCAGAAACTTTATGTTTTGATATATATCTATCAAATTCAGGTTTATTTAACCAGTTTGCTGATGAAAATACTCCTAGACATCCTACTACATCTTTGTGTTCTAATCCTATATATTGTGAAATATTAGCTCCTAAAGAACTACCAATCATCGCTGTGTATTCACGCTGTGGTTTTGTACGATATGTACTATCGATAAATGGTTTAACAACATTTACAAAAAAGTCAGCATACTCAGATCCTAATCCACCTAATGTTAAACCGAAATTTAATATAGGTAAACTTGAGAATTTCCAAGGTGCATATTCATTCATTCTTCCTTCATTGTCATTATCAATACCAACTATTATCATTTTTGGCATATCTGGGTTTCTTTTTATCGCCGGAATTACTTTCCATGAGTGTCCACTAAAAGATTCTCCACTATAAAAAACATTTTGACCATCATTCATATAAACTACTGGATAATGTTTATGTTCATCTTGAGCATACCCTTTTGGCAAAAGAACTCTAATACGACGATTTTTCCCCGTATAAGGAACTTTTAACTCATGCTCCTTCATCTCTAAATAAAAATACGCATCTCTATTCATTAATTTTTTTCTTTTAAATTATTATTATAGCTATAATTCTACAATATTTCTCATATAAAATCAATTAATTGAGTGTTATTTTTCTGTAATTTTTTTCTGAAAAAAATTAATTTTTAACATATTATTTTTCATAATAAATCATAACAGAATATACATTTTTGAATATAAATTTATTATAAATTGCTAAATAAAACAAAAAAACGGATTGCATAAAAACAACCCGTTATTTTTCACCTTAAAAATTCACTGTATACATATTCTTGAACATTAGAAAAAAATCAGTGACAAAATGAATATATTATTATTCCCATTATTATAATATAAAAGAAAAAAATATCCATATCATTAATTTCTGATTTTCATTCATTCTATTTTTTTTAAAGCTTGTAAAGATCTCTTTCAAAAATCAATCCATCCTCTCCAACCTAAATGCATTGCATCGTACATATAATATTCCTCATATTCTTTACTAGAATAATCCATTACTTCTATATTATTCTTTTTAGCAATTTCTTTCAAGTTATTATACGCAACCTGTCTTTTTTTCACTATCTATTCCTGTATAATCACTCCACTTACCATTAGCAGGAAGTATAGCGAATTTCATATTTAGATTCAAGTCTTTAACTATTGATAAAAGTATATCTAAATCATCATATTCCTTAGACTCATCATATTTTGTATTTTTTTAGAACTATTTCTTTCAATTGATCATATTTTGATTTAATATACTTATCATAATAAGTATTATCAATTTGATAATCATTGTTATTAGTTCTTTCTTTAGCCTGTTCAGTTACCTTTATCATCTAACTCTTTCCAGTTATAATCAGGTGTTTTTCACCACTTAAGGGATAATTTTTCTCTTCCTTTATTTTTTTGAAAAAAACTCATACTTATTCTTTCAATTTGTAAAATGTAATTATCCAGTTTTAAAAAAATTTCCCTGTAATAAAAATTCCCTTGTTTCCTCTACAAAAATATTTTTTTATAACTCCTATATTTCTTATTAAGAACTTTATTAGTTGATGAAAGTTCAATTACTCTATTGATAAATTTTTCTTTTGTTTCTTTACTAATTTTATCATTAGCCATAGTGTTATAAACATGCTCACTAGAAATTCTTGATAAAAATGCATCTTTTAAAAATACCATTTTTATTATCAAACCACTGAATTGATTGAATCATGACAATTTCATTATTTCTTATATCATTTCCTATAGAACCAATCGTTGCTGCATGTATTATATTTTTGAGAATTCCCTACTCCTATTTGCATAATGTTAAAATCTTCATAGTTAAAGATTTTCTTTGGATGATAGTCTTCATTTATTGTTGTAGTCAATTCTGATGAACCCTAATAATACTAATGTTTTTAGGCGTAATATTCTCTAGAATTATATCCTTTACTCTTATATTTTCTCAAAAAGCAGTACTATATCTAACACTATTATCATTTACTTTATAATAGTCTTCTATCTTTTTTTATATACGTCTTATTTAAAATTACAAGTGTAATTAATACCAATACTATTGATATTAAAAAAATGCTTTTTAATCTTATCATCTTTACTTCCTATTTTTCTATGTATACTATTACTTTATTTGGTGTGTCTATTTCTTCATAAGTTACTTCAGTCGGTGCTATACTTAGTCCAAATATTTCTTCAATTTTTAACTAACATTTCTACAAAAAGCTAATGAATCCATTAGACCTTCTTCTTTCATATTTATGTCTAAATCTTCTCTTACAACTTCATCTTCACAGATTTCTTCTAACATTTCTAATACTTGTTCTTTTATCATGTTTGTTCTCCTAACTCTATATTATTTTTTTAGTACATGGCTTATTAGTTTATATGGTTCTCCTGAGAAAGATATATAAACCTATTATTACTAGATTTGATCGTTATGAACCAACTAAGTACTTTTATACCATGTTTCATTTTTTTATTCTTCTTGTAAAATTTACTTTTCTTTTGGTAATATTCAAAACCTGCCATTAATAAACCGTGGTAGAATCCATATACTATATAACTTATAGTTAGACCATGCCAGAATCCCATAAGTACCATATTCACAATGTAAGCATACATCGCTGTATTTAGTCTCTTCTTAAATCTTTTCTTCTTTGTTGCTTCCATAAAGACTCTTGAGAATACGAAGTCTCTTAACCATGTTGATAGTGTTATGTGCCATCTATTCCAGAAGTCTTTTATGTCTATACTTAGGAATGGTTTGTTAAGATTCATCGGCGTTCTTATTCCTAAGATGTTACTGCTTCCTACTGCCATTAAACTGTATCCTGCAAAGTCGAAGAATAGATATAATGTATATAGATACATATATTTTAATGAGTAGACAAATGAACCATGGTTTATTAAACCTACTAGATAATGATAACTAAGTGTTGAGAATACTACTTTGTATAATAATCCCAATATTAATCTGTATATTCCTTCTCCAGCTAGTTCTAAGTACTCTGTTCTTGGCATCTTTTCTTTTATATCACTCATGAATCTTCTACTTCTATCTATCGGACCTGAGCTTACTGTTGGGAAGAATAATAGGAATTGTACATATTCTACAGCACTGATTTTTTTCTTTTTATTAAACCATCTGATATTTCTATCATAATTTGTATTGTCTTAAATGACATATATGATATTCCAATAAAAAGCTAATAAATGTAAATGTGTTACCGCAAATATTTTATTTATTACTAGTGGTAATATCGATAATATAACTAAGATTTTTTTAGGTTCTTTTTACTTTTCTGTTTTTTTGTGCTATTAATACCAATATATATTCATATATGATAAAACTTATTAGGTACACTAACATTATCGTGCTTTTTTTCCATATATAACTACGGCAAATATAATCGATAACGCTAAGACATAATACTCTATTCTTCTACCTAAATAGTTTTATTATAAACCCTATTATTAGTGCTATAGCTAAGAAAAAGAAGAATTCTATTCCTTCAAAGTAGCTCATCTTATACTAACTCCTTTAACTTTTTTTCTTATCTATTTTTCCATTATTGTTTAGTGGCATTTCTTCTAGAAATACTATTTTTTTAGGTATCATATATTCCGGTACTAATTTCTTAAGATCTTGTTTTATCTGTTTTGTTACTTCAAAGCGTTTTTCAATCTCTTCATTGTATATTACAAAGGATACTAGTGATTTTACTTTTCCATCTTCATAACTTGGAACCGTCGCCGCTTGTCGTATTTTTTTGTTTTTAAGTAGATTGTTGTCTATATCTTCAAGTTCTATTCTATGCCCATGAAGTTTTACTTGGAAGTCTATGCGTCCTTCACAAAACAGCATACCATCTTTGAAATATCCTAAGTCACCAGTAAGATAACTTCGTTCTTCTTTTCCATCTACTTCTCCTGCGCCAAATTTTTCATTTGTTATAGCATCATTTTTGAAATAACCTTTTGCGACAGTATTTCCTGTAATTACTATCTCACCTTTACCTTCTTTATCAGGATCAGCTAAATGTACTTTGGTCCCCCATTTCACCTCTCCAACCGGGAGATTCTCATAGTATTTTTCATTTACTTCTTTTGTTATTTCTACCCATGTGACCATTACTGTTGATTCCGTTGGACCATATGTATTTATAACTTGAGCATTTTCAAAGTTTTTCATGGATTTTTTTCTACTGTTGTACTAAATAGTTTTTTTCTCCACAAAATACAAATTGTTTTACTTTTTGGCATTAAACTTTGATTGAAGTTTTTTTATCTATAAAAGCACATTTCTATAAATGATGGTGTTGAAATCCAAATTGTAGCATTTGATTTATTCAACTCCTCAAACATTAATTTGAAATTTTCTTGATGTTTTTTATCGATTTGTACTAAAGAGGCTCCTAGATAAATACTTGGCCACAATGACATTACCGATAGATCAAATGAGAATGGTGGATGTCCTAAAAATACTAATTCTTCTTTTTCATCATAATATCCTGTATACCAATGTAAGAAGTTATTCAAGTTATTATATGTAATACACACACCTTTTGGCTTTCCTGTACTTCCTGATGTAAATATAATATAGAACAAATCTTCATCTTTTACGTAGTGTTCTTTTGAAATAGTATTTTGAGTACTTGAGATTATTTCTTTAGCTGACTTAACATCTAGCATTTTTCTAGTCAGTTCTATTTTTTCCGTGACAAGCACTAGTTTTGATTCTACTGTTTCAACTATTTCTTCCACTCTGTCTTTAGGTGTGTTTATATCTACTGGGCAAAATGCTCTTCCTGATTTCACACACGCTAAAAAGTACACTAACATAAACGGATGTTTATGTCCATACACTACTATAGGATTTTTATCTTCTCCTAGTTTTTCTTCTAGATAAAACGCAAGTTTATCCGAATATTCTATTAAATTTTTTTATATGTTAAATTTTTCATCCTGATATATATTATTAATATATACTTCTTTAGAACTGTTTTTGATACTGTTCTAATTTTTTTCAAAAAAAGTTAATTTCATATTTATCTTATCCTTGCCTTTATCATTATTCTTTATTATCTAATACAATCTCTTACTTCTACGAAAAACATATATGAAAAAGAAGCTACTATTTCACTTATACTATTATAATATAAATCTTATCAAATGTGATTAAAATTTAATAAAAAAATAAAAAAATAGAGATAATCCAATTAATGCGTGTATTTTTAGTAAACATTTTATCGAATTATCTCTAATATAATATTTTTTTCTTTAAAAGATTCTAATAATCGATTAAAAAAATCTATTCTTTTCAACAACTTTTCTTTTTAATTCTTTTTGGTTTAAGACTAACCTTATTTTTATAATCTAATCTTGTATCACTATTAGATGCAAACTTAAATAAAGTTTGTTTTTTTCAGCAAGATACTGATTATCTACTTCATAATTTTTTAGTGAATAATCAAATGAAAATATCTTCTCTAATAAACACATCACATTGTGAAGATTTTTATTAACCAATCTTTCTAATTCTGGACTAGTATATGCTTTGTGTGCATCTGCTCCATGGATAGCACCTTTCTTCGTAGTTCTGACATACATAACTTCTGGTGCAATTTCTAAAAAGTCTTCTTTTAATATTAGATCACTATTTGCTAAACCTCTTAACCTATATGTTTTTCAAATCTTTTCCTAACTTGGCAATTTCTCTATAAAAAATTCCAAGAATATCCTCAGATTTTTTATCGAACATCAATTCACATGCTAACGAGTATGTTAAAATTTGAGAAATAAATCCTAGTTCTATACTATCTAGTGTGAAGTCTGTCTGACTACTCTTATAGTCAATTATAGAAATATTTTTTTATCCAGAACATCAACCCTATCTATTACACCGACAAATCTAATAGGTGGAATATTATATTGATTGAAGTAACTCTTTCTTATTAATCTCACCAGTTTCAATATTTTTCACACGTAATAATATTGTCTTCTATCTCTAAAACAAATGATTTTTTTCTAAGAATGTCGGCATAAATTTTGTTAAAAGCAAAATATTTTTATTTCGATTGCTATAGCTATTTCTAACCTTTGAAGCATATTAATTAATAGATATTTATAAGTATTTAATAATTCTATTAATTTTAGAGTTTTCTAATATATCTTTATTGTCACTATTATAAACAACTTCTCTTACAATTTCTTTTTATTTTTAAATCTCCTTGCAATATCTTCATCTTCTTGAATGTCTATATCAATCTTACTTCCACATTCAGCAATAAAATTAACAATTCTTTCATCTGCCATCACTGCATGGAAAGAATCTTCCTGAAAACAAGATTATCAATATCTATATCTCTTTCTTCTGCTATTCCAAGAACTCGCTTTAATAAAGAACTGATATGGATTTCTCTCAAAATCAGAAATTTTAGAAATACTAAACTTAGAGAAAGTCTCTTTTTCTTCTAAAAAAATTCATTAACTGTTTTTTTGAATTAAGTTCAAACTTGTAATCTCTAATTATTTTTAGCTAAATAATTTTTTTAATACTATTATCCTTAGAAAAAGAATATTCTGTCATTTAACTCATCAAGTACTTCGTAGCTTTCAAAAATTTTTCTGAAGGAAGAGACATTTGATAATTTTTCTAAAAACTTTAATCATTAACTCTACTAACACTTCTACTTTCTTTAGTCTTACTATCTTTTACTTCCATAAATCTTCGATAGACTTTTGAAAACAAGTAATTAAATTCTTTCTCCGAAACAATTTCTGAAAAATTTTCTAAATAATAACTATAATCTGAAATAGAAAAATTCTAATATTTTTTTGAAGTTTGTTTTTCTTCTAATTGTGGAAACAATGATTTTACTGTACTCAAATATGGAGAAGCAAAGTTTTCCTTTTGAAAACTTTTTATCTAATAAACTATAACATATAAATGTTTTCTCTTTAGCACGAGTTAAAGCCACATAAGCTACAAATTCTTCATCAATAAGAGCCGCTTCTTTAGTTGGAGATAATAAAGATATCCCTTAAAATTAGTTCTTCCTTATCTTTATCGTCTATTAATCCTGTACTCTTCGATACTGGTAATACATCTTTGTTAAATCCAATAACAAAAACAACTTTTTTATTTTCCACCTTAGCTAAATCCATTGTAGACATAATTATAGAATTATTTATCTCTGGTATAGAACGGTACTTAATAGTAGTTAATCCAGTATTAAATAGTGTTACAAACTTTTTGATATTCAAACTTATCATTACCAAAAATTCTCATTTTATATCATTTATATATTCCAAGATTTTTTTATAAACTTGTCTATCGATACTGTCCACTTTTCAACTCTTCTATATCATCATAGTCTCCATCTTCTTTATCAAGATACATTCTAATTTTTACAATAATCAAATACATCCACTAGTTTTTTTCACATAACGTTTAACTTGTAGATTATCTTTCATAGATACTGCAGAAACCTTATCAGAGAATTCTAATAGTACCTCTTTACAAATTCGTAGTTGCTCTGTTGAATATTTAATTGTTTTTTTCAACAAAATAATCTTTTTAAAATATCATTAGAAGAATTTACCAATTTCTCATTTAGTATATTTTTCAACATCATCTACAGAAATAACTTTAACCTTGTCTAATAATTCATTATAACTAAACTTACTAATCGACTTGGAAATTAGGCTACTCTTAGAAATTATTTCTTTAATTGAATTTTCATCTAATTCTGCTATTAACTTTCTCTAATTGTTTTTTTCATTAACACTTGTATCATCTAATAATATATGAGAAATAACTTTTTTTGACGATAAATATTCTCAAAGTTTGTCAACCTAGTTTTTTTAATAAATTTAGTAATTTAGTTTTAAAATTGCCATCATTGAAACTTAGTACTTCCTGGATAAATTTAACTAAACGATGATTACTTGTCTCAATATTTTTTTATCTAAATGGACCTCTAGATTATAATCTTTAAATATATTTATATAGTTTTCATATATATTATCACGATAAAGAATTGCTATATCATTATGATCAACACTTTTTTTCTTCTTTTTAATTTTTACTATTTCACGCGCTACTTGTTTTAACTTCTAATTCTTTATTCTTAGCACAAATAATTTCAACACTGTCATCAGTCTCATATTGTGCAGTAAAATTTTTTTATAATATTTCTCAGCAAGAATACTATTAGAAATCCCCGTGAATCGTCCATTTTTGGTTTTTCTAGTATACTATAATTCTCTACTATACTATCCTTTATATCAAATTTTAATACACTAACATCTTTATTTTTTTGATAAAGGCTACTAATGAAAAAAATTAACATCTTTGTTGTTTTTCACGATTTCATTCATACTAGCAATAATTTCATGAGATTTTCTGAAATATATCTAGTTTATATTTCTCTTTACTAAATAAATCTGAAAGATAAAAAAACTATTATATTTCATCTTTTTCTAATTCATAGCCTTGAATCAACTGCGAAAGGTCGAAGTTAAAAATATCTATTCGCATCACTAATTACACTTATTATTAATTTTTTTAGATTTTCTTAGCTAATTTCTCTATATAATTATACTCTTGAGCTGTAAAGTTATAATAAGCATCCACATAAAATATATAATCACTTAAGTCAACATATTCTAAATATAATAACAATTCAGTTATATAATCTACTTTATCAAATGTACTTTGTTCTTTTTAATAACCTTGTGTATTCTACATATATTTCTAAAATTGCCTCTAGTTTTTCACGATGACTCTTTTTCTAAAAGAGTATTTTTTTCTAAATACTCTTCTAAAGTATTTATACTTACAGTATATTCCTTTAACTCATTTATAATTTCTTCTACAACTTCTATAAAACTCACATCTTGTAGAATTCTTTTTCACTAAAAAAATTCTCACTATTATCTAAGTTTTTTTGCAGCTCTATAGAAATAAAAATGGTTTAATATTGTCACCTAATCTCTTAAGATTATCGATTCCGAGTTGTTTAGCTAACCTTCTAGTTAAACTTGAGAAATTCATAACATCAATATTAAACGTTCCACCGAACTTTATCACATAAGATTTTTTTCAAAATTAAAAACTATTCTGTTCCGGAGTCAATACTATTATTTTATTGTCTTTTCTATTTAAATCTATATCCTCTAATATATAGTTAGTTTTTCCAACACCACTTGGTCCTACTAATAATTCTAAATTCATCGTTTCTCCTTTCTTATATTATTTCAACTTATATTCCAGTCATTTTGACTTTTGCATAATTATCTTTAGTGTATACCTCAATTTTCGGTCTAATTCGTTCTTTAAGTTCACTAACATGAGATATTATACCTATATTTCTTCCATAAGACTGAAGATCTATTAATGTTGTTAATGCAATATCTAAAGTTTCAGCATCCAATGAACCAAACCCTTCATCGATAAAAATAGTCTCTAGAGAGATTCCACCACTCTCATTTTGTATTACTTCTGCTAAACCTAGTGCCAATGCTAACGAAGCTAAGAATAATTCTCCTCCAGATAAAGAACTTATAATACGTGTACTATTTAGATAAATGTCATGTATCTCTATTTCTAGACCTTGCAATCCTCCACCTTTAGATTTTTCTTCACGTCTAATAAATCTATAACGGTCATTTGTCATCTGTAGCAATCTTTTTCGTTCCAGCAACAAGTATCAAGTCTAAATAATATCCTTGAACATACGTTTCTAGTGATTTTCTATTTTCTGTTTTTCCACTAACAACATCACTTAATGCTATTATTTCTCGTGCATCTTTAGACGTTTCTAATAATTTAAGATACTCACTATGAATTTTTTCGTATAATTTTTTATTATTAGATAATCTCGTTGTAAGAATTGCCATTTTTTCTATAAAATTAGAGACCTCATCTTCTATATTTTGCAATTTCTTGTGTTCTTCTTCTAAATCAGGTTTTACTACGTTCATTAATTCTTCTTCAAGTTGTTTTTAAAGAACTTAGTAATATCTTCTTAGTATCTTCAAATTCATCAATTTGAGTTTGATATTGTTCTAATTTTTTTCTAATTCTGTAATATTTTCTTTAGCTTGTTCTAAAGAACTATAGTATTTACTAAGTTTAGAATTCATAAAAATTTCGATATTATAAATTCAATTCCTTTTGTAATTTCTAATAAATTATCTGCATTATTCTTCTGCTCAGTTTCTATTTTTTTATTTTCCTAATTTGCAACTCGTTATTATTTTTCCTGAAATTTATTATAATTATTATCAAATTTATTAATTTGAACTATTTTATTTTCATAATAACCTTTAAAGTCTTCTAACTCAATATTTACATTATTTTTTTCAAATTGATCAATTTTATTTTTAGCTTCCAATTGTTTTTTTGTTTTAACTGATCCTCATCTTTTAATAAAATTGACAGATTTTTCTATCTCTTTTTCAAAGTTTTTTTATTTTTAATTTCCGATTTTTTTAATCCATCAACCACTTCTGTTAAATTGTTAGTTTCATGTTTTAATTCAGCTTCTAATTCAGATAATTGTTCTACGGCTTTTTAAAATTAATAAAATCTCCTAAATCCTTTTACTGTTGTCGTTAGCTTTTTGAATATCTTGTTCATCTTTTTTTGTAAAAGAGTTTCTAATTTTATTACTTTTTCAGTAACATCTTGTAGTGATTTTTTTCTATATTATCATCTATTTCTACAAGTGTAGTTATCTCTGGAAGATGCTCGATCTTCTGTTTACAAAGTGGGCAATCGTCACCCTCATGCAACTTCACTAAAAAAAGCTATTCAATACTTCTTGTTCTTTATTACTTTTTAGTAATAACACGTCTCTTTCAATTTCTTCTTTAGTTACCTGTAGCTCTTCTAAATGTTTTTTTGATGCATCATAATTAAGCTTTTTATCCTTTAATTCTGATGATTTTTTTCAAACTCTTTTAGTTTTTTTCTACTTCTTGTTCTTTCTTCAAAAATCTCTAATTTTAACTTTCCTATACTACCATCGAGAATATTCTTTTCTTCATTCGATTCAAAAATAGTTTTCTTTTTCAATTTTTAAACTATCTTCTATTTCTTTTTATTGATTCTTTTTTTAGATTTAGTTCTTCAAGTTTCTTAGTAAATATATTTATATCACTTTTTAGCCACTATCAATTCATCAATATTGTTATAAAAAGAATTTTTAAATCTGTTGTTTCTTTTCTAAGTGATTCAATTTTGTCTTTTCATTGAAGTAAGTTTAGTTTCTAACTCAGTATTCTCAGCTAAATCTTTCTTATATCGCTCTTTTTCATCTAGCAGAGATTTTCCCCTGTTTTGTTAATTGAAGTTGTTTATCTAATAAACTTACATATTCTGTTATTTTATCTTTACTTTTTTTGTAACTCCGATAACTTTTCTACCTCCGCTTTTAGTTTATTGAAGTAATCTTCTTTTTTTATTCAATTCATCTATTTTCAACTTATTATCTTCAAGATTTAAAAAAATTTATCGTTCAGTTTACTTAGTTCTATAAAAATTCTCTTTTTGATTTTTATAAGATTTTTTTCTAATTTCAGCTAATTCTTTTTTTCTGTTTTCTATCTCATTTTCTTGCGATAAAAATTATACTCATTTAATTTCTTCAAAGTTTCTCATCTTTTAAAAATTCAAACTTTGTTAGTTCTCCATCTATATCAAACTGTTCAAATCTTGTAATCAATTCTTTTTTTCTTTTTTTGTTTGTTATTACTATCTAATTTTTTTTGCTCGTTCTTGTAATTGATCTACAAATTTTTTTGATAAAAAAATAAGTATTAAATAACGACCTTAAAGTTTCTTTCTTCTCACTTGATTTTTGATAATAGGAAATTCTTTAAACTTACCTTGAGGTAATATAATAATTTGACAAAATTGTTTATCATCTAAACCTATTAACTCTTCTACTTTTTCTTTAACCTCTTGCTCTTTTGTTGCAATAACTTCTAATCCTTCATCATTATATTTCATTAAAGCAACTTTTCCAGAAGTTAAATTTTTATTACCAGTCTTCAGATAAGCTAAAGTTCTTTCAATTCTATATCTCTTACCACTTAATTCAAAGTCAAAGTTCACCTGTGTTTTATCTTTATCGCTAGCGGTTTTTGTCCTTAAAGAAGCTATATCTTTACCACCTGTTGTTTTATTATATAACGCATAAGTAATAGCATCAAAAAGCGTAGATTTCCCCGAACCTGTTTTTCCTGTTATTAAAAATATAGGTTCATTTATTATTCTATCCCATTCTATTATTTCATCTTTATATGGACCAAATTCTTTTAATTCTAATCTAATTGGTTTCATCTTGATTCACCTTGTCTATAATATTTACCAGCACTCGTTTTTGCCCTACCGTTAACTCGCTTCCTGTTTGCTCATTATAAAATTCTTCTATCAATTCTAGTGGACTTTTAGTCAACATCTCTTTATCAAATTTAATTTCACTATCACTAATATTATTTCTTTTTTGTTTAAGTATCAAAGTATTTGGATAATACTCTTTAATTCGTGGTAAAGGATCTGTCACGCCTTCCATGCCACTTAATTCCATACTGAAATAATCATTTTTACAATCAAAATTTTGTTGAAATACTTTTGTAAATACGTCTTCATATGTTGTACTAATATTATGTAATTTACGTTTTTGTTCCAAGGAAATAAACTCTTCAGTAAAAATTTCTTTTGTTAATTCTACTAACCTCATACCTTTTGTCTGTGTTGCTTCAGAGAATGAATAAGCCATTGGACTACCACTATATTTTATACGTTCTTCTTTTATAGCATTCGGATTATGAAGATGACCTAGAGCTACATAATCAAATTTCCCAAAAATTTCAACTGCTACATTTTCAACAGTCCCTACAGAAATTTCTCTTTCAGAATCAGTTTCTAGCCCTCCAGAGACAAAAGTATGAGCTACTAAAATATTAGTTTTACTCATATCTATATTTTTATAAATTTCATCAATTACTCTTTTTGTCGCAGAATTATGAGTTGTAAGTGTAGCATCCTCAAAATATTCTCTTGCTTCAAAAGGTTCAAAATATGGTAATAAGTATATATCCGTATCTTCAATGGTAATCTTATCAAATACTTGATTTAATCTTGTGTGAAGATAGAATTTATGCTTGTTAAACCAAGCTTCTCCTATAGCTAATCTCTCTCTACTATCATGATTACCACTAATTGCAAAAATTGGTATATTGCATTCTATGTTAATTTTTACTAGGAGTTCCTGTAAAAGTGTTGTAGCCTCTTTACTAGGAACACTTCTATCATATAAATCACCTGCAATTATTAAAAAGTCAGGTTTAGTCTCATCAATTTTTACTGATCAAATCATTCATTACATATTGTTGATCTTCTAATAAATCTTTTTCCTTGTAATTTTTCTTCCAATATGCCAATCTGCAGTATGTAAAAAAATTTAACCATATAATCACCTTTTTTTCTATAAATTATCTCTATTATATTATAGCTTAAAACGAAAATAAAATAACAGAGAACGATAAAATATTATTAGATACACTTCTATAACTAATATGAAAAAAAGAGCCGTGTATTGCTACATGACTCTTTAATATTATAAATTTGTAAAAAAATAGTTTAATAGGTATTTAATACCTATCGATATTATATATTAAATTTATTAAAATTAAAAAGCGATTTCCTAATACAAGATATATGTTATTCTATATTATAAAAATGAAGAGAGTTAATGTAAACTCCTCTTCATTTTTATCTATTTTCCAAATAATCTTTGGACGTCATTCCATGTTACAGCTAACATTAATACGACCATTAGTAAACCAAAAGCTATATTTAAATAGTATTGAGTTTTTTTATTAATTGGCTTTTTGAAGATTGCTTCATAAATTACGAATATGATACGTCCACCATCAAGAACTGGAATAGGAATTAAGTTCATTAGTCCTAGGTTAACACTTAAAATTCCTGTCCATTTTAATGTTGTAATTAAACCACTCTGTGCAGCTGCAGAAGACATTTCATAAATCGCTACAGGTCCTCCAAGTTGATTTAAACTAAATCCACCAGTAAATAATGAAGCAAACAGATTAATAATTCCCATGAAAATCCTTGTTCCGTAGAATAGAGTTTGTTCAAACCCACTCTTAATTGAACCAGCTAAGTCTTTCTCATAAGCTTGGTTTATTCCTAGTTTATATGTTTTAACTTCTTTACCCTTTTCCACGGTAACTTCTTCTTTTGGTGTAACTTTAATTTCTTGTTGTGAACCATCACGTGACACTTTTAATGTAAGCTCAGAACCATTAGAACCTACGATTTCTTTTGTCATTTCTTTCCATGTAGTAACGCTCTTACCATTTACTTGCTCAACTATGTCACCTTGTTTTAATCCTGAGGAATATGCTGGATAATTAGCGGCTATTTCTCCTAAACGAGTAGTCTTTGATGGCACTCCACTATAAATCGAGATACCCAAAAAAATAACTAAAGCTAAGATAAAGTTCATTAGCGGTCCTGCAAATAGTGTCCAGAATTTTTTACCCCAAGAATGTGAAGAAAACATTCTTTCTACTGGTGCTATTTGCTCTTCCATACCTTTATATGCAACACAAGCATCTTTTCTTACTTCGTAACGTTCTATTCTATCACCTACAAAACCTTTTACAAAAAGTTCCTCAGTAAGATCAAACTTTTTAAGCTGTAATGGAAGTAAATCCATATCATTAGTTTTATCTAAAATAATTTTTTCTACTTTATCATTTTCATCTAGTTTTAAACTAACTTTCATTCCTTTTTTTAAGATCATATACCGACATATCGTTATTAAAATCAAAAAAACATTATCCGGCATTTTTACATATCCACCAACAGGAAGAAGTCTTATTGTAAAAGTTAGTTTCTCCTATTTTTTTATGGAATATTTTAGGTCCCATTCCTATTGCAAATTCTTGACATAAATATTCCTGATCTTTTTAGCAACTATAAAATGACCAAATTCATGAATAGTTACTACTACAAAAAAATATTAATATAAATGCTATAATACCTTGCATCTAATACCCCTTTCTATATTCTAAAAATAAACTAAGTAATAATATTAAGCATGGAGCTGATAATATTACAGAATCAAATCTGTCAAATATACCACCATGACCAGGTAATAAATTACTACTATCTTTAACTTGATATTCTCTCTTATATGCTGATTCAATTAAATCACCAAATTGTCCGATTACACTTACTATTAATGTTACAACAATTGCAACTAATAAATTTGAAAAGATATTTGTTGTAAAGAAAAACAATAATGCTATCGCTATTGATGATACACTTCCTATAACTGAACCCTCAATTGATTTATTCGGGCTTATATTCGGAGAAAGTTTATTTTTCCCAAATTTCATACCGCCAAAGTATGCAAAACTATCTGTGAACCAAATAGTAAGTAATAAATATGCTACATGGCTTAAACTTAAAGTTTCTCAACATAAATAAACAATAAAACCCTACAAATATATAGGCAGTCACGAATATAATTGAACCAATTTCAACTAATTTAATCTTGTGTCCAGTCATAACAACAGTACCTAACATACCAATTAATAATAAATAAATTATAGAATACTGTACCAATGTTGAAACTTCATTGTGTAAAAATAATAATGCTCCCGCTAATGATGATAAACTTAAAACTACGATGTTAGTTTTCTTAAAAGTCATTCTAACAATTTCATACATAGCCATCACACCAAGTGCAAAAGTCGTAAATTTGAAATAATCTCCACCTAAAAATAATAAAGGTAAGAAAACAATTAATGCTACTATAGCCGTTATTATCCTAGTCTTCATTTAAACCTCCAAACCTTCTATCTCTACTTTGATATTCTAATAAAGCTTGATAGAATTCATCTTCATTAAAATCAGGCCAAGCTACTTTTGTGAATAAAAACTCACTATAAGCAATTTGCCACAGTAAAAAGTTTGAAATTCTTTGTTCTCCTGATGTTCTAATTAATAAATCAGGATCTGGTGTATTAGAAGTAAATAGATTTGCACTAACATGCTCTTCAGAAATTTCTTCTGCACTATATTTATTATCTTGAACATCTTTTGCAATTTGTTTAATTGCCCTTAACATTTCGTCTTTAGAACCATAATTCAAGGCAAAAATTAATTTTAATCCTGTATTATTTTTTGTTTGTTCAATTGCATCATTAACAGCTTTTCTAGTATTTTCTGGAAGTTTTTCTACCACACCTATAACTTCAACTTTTACGTTATTTTCCATAAGTTCTGGCATAAAACTACTAAACATCTTCTCTGGAAGATCCATTAAATAACTAACTTCTTCCTTCGGTCTAGCCCAGTTTTCCGTAGAAAATGCATATAACGTCAAATATTTAACACCTAATTTTGAAGCATACTTTGTGATTTTTTTTACAGTTTGCATTCCTTCATAGTGTCCTTTAATTCTAGGCATATTTCTTTTTTTAGCCCAACGTCCATTACCATCCATTATTATAGCAACGTGTGTCGGAATTTTTTTTAATTGTTGTTTTTCAGTTTTTTGTACTTGTTCAGTTTTTCTAAAAAATTTAAACATAATTCCTCCTATGTAACATCCTTCATTATATCATAAAAAGACCTAATGCAACAAACTT
>BNJS01000892.1_pt1 | contig 93370 bp, 133 predicted proteins | sample 8540461 | NCBI WGS metagenome assembly BNJS01 (sample SAMD00202454, study PRJDB9452) | human saliva metagenome | isolation source: human saliva | place: Japan | reverse complement strand
AACTGGATGATTTTTTTCTATCAAAAAGGTTTTATCTAGAAAAGTTCAAGATAGATTTATTATTTCAGACCTTCAGGTTATTGCAAACCTTGAAATAAAGGGGTACACTAAATATGGTTATGAATCTGACAGTAGTAATATTTGGTTACGAGTCAAAGTTATGTACAAATTAAAACAAGGCATTCATGATTTTAAAATAATGAGCGTTGTCCCATTTGAATCTTCCGATTATGATAGGTCTAATTTAGGTTTAAGTCCTGAATTTGTCCCTTTATATAAAAAGCAAAGGAAAATGGATGACATTGCTGAGGAGATACTAAAACAATACTATCCTGATGCACTACAAGTTCCGATGTCACTTCCAATTGATGAGTACCTTGCAAATATTGGATTAACGAAAGTTGAAGGGAGACTAACAAAAGACAGCTCCGTTTTTGGTGAGATGGTATTTAAAGATACCGAAGTTGTATTTTATGATTCGGATATCCCAGAAACTAAGTTGATTAGAAAAAAGACTATTCTTGTAGACCCCGATGTAATTTGTTTACGGAATCAAGGAAGCTATAATAATACGGTTGTTCATGAATCCGTTCACTGGCTACTTCATCGCTATCACAATGAATATAAGATGCTCTTTGATAATAATCACCGTTTGAGTAGTAGTAAAAGTGATAGATCATCATTATCTTCGTCTACTTGGAGTGATTACGATTGGATGGAGTGGCAAGCAAATGGTATTGCTGCTAGAATTTTAATGCCAAAGAAAGCAACTAAAGCAGATGGTTCAAGAGTTTTTTTGTCAAATACTCATTAGAGTTTGAACAGGAGAAAAAGCTCTGATGTTTGAACAAGTAATTGATGATCTTGCAGAATTCTTCCAAGTATCACGGTTGGCTGTGAAGATTCGGCTATTACAACTAGGCTATAGTGAATTTGAAGGTACATACAATTACGTAGGCAATGAATACATCAGAAGTTATGCTTTTTGAAGTTGGGGCATTGAATAAAGGTCAAACGTTCACTATTTCTTTCAATAATGCCTGTATGCTTAATGCGACTAATACTAAATTTAAGGAATTTGATGAATACAGAGCGTTTTTGTATATGTTGACTCTCATTTTTGTTTGAATGATGAAAAAGTATGTAGAAATGGTTGATTTAGGTATTTACCAGATGACTGATTATGCATATGAGCATATGGATGAATGTTGCTTTAACATTTCGATGTACGATATCAAACCGAAGGAACGTTTATCGTACAAAGATTTCAACGATTACATTATGTATCGAGGGAGTAACCCTGAACTTAAGATTAAAGTTGATTTTTTTCAGAATGCCTCATAAGTCAGGAAATACTTGGAAATGTGCCGGAGTACACTTCGGAAGTATATACAAAGGTTGCTGAGGTAATGGAACAGCTACCGGGGAATTTTTGTAGGGACAATGGTATATCACCGCAAACGTAGAGATTTCTCACGAGAGGAGTTGGAAGAACACTCAACTGTTAGTGTTTCAACTATTCAGCGTATGGAAAAAAAGATAAGGAATACCAAAAGACATTAGGTAAACTTATGGCCATTTGTATTGGCTTAAAATTATATCCTACATTTAGTTTCGACCTTATTGATAAGAGTAATTGTAAGTTTGATGATACTATTGTTTTTCACGGTGTTTACAAGATGCTATTAAGAAACTGTTACCATCTAACCGTCGATGAATGTAACCAAAAAAACTTAGAGAGATGGGAATCTCAGTTCCAATTGGAGGAGAATAAAAATATTTTTTTATATTTACCGTTCATGTGATGAACGGTTTTTTTGTATTTACGCTTGTGTTTTGTGGAGTACAAAAAGTGGCAGTGGTTAGAATGATTGTTGTAGAGGTATTTAAAAGTGTTCATTTCATGACCTGTTAAAAACATTTGATAGGGGCTATACTATTATTAAAAAGTAACATCAAGTTACTAATAGAAACATCCTATAAGAATTCTTGCTACTGATCATAGCTATTGACCTCAAGGGAGGATTATAGGAATCACAGCTCAGTCTGTGAGGTCAACTGACCGATACGTAGAGGAAAGTACTATGCGGTCAATAATATATTTAATGCATATTGAGTTGTCAAAACTGCTTTCGGTATTAACAGAAAGTCAGTCAAACAATGACAATTCAAGAAAAACAAACGTCAATCAAAGTATAACCCTTCAAGATATGAAAATGAAAAAGGCATATAACGATGTACCTTGTAAAGCAAATCAAGTTCTCGCTCCTTTCGTCATTAGAGATAAAGAGATGAGACAGAGCAAAGATATTAACCCTAAAAACTTAAAAACATTTAAGTTTTATGGAAAAGCCGTACTTGTAGGTTTTGTACCAGTTAATATTGAGAACTTTGACAATGTCATAAAAATCTTCAATATGGATGTTAACGAGTATCTTAATCGTTATACGAAATGTAATGACTTATCTTTAGATGAGATGCTGGATAAAATGTCTAGTAACGAAGAAGTAGGTTTCGATCCAACTGGTGTAGACTCTCACGAAGAGATTATCATGATGTTAGAAACAATTCGTGAACTGATTGAAGAAGTAGAACATCGAAATAAGAAATATGGTCAAATCCTAAGACTTATTTATGAGAATATGGATATCGCAAAACAAGATATTATTTCTACAATAGGAATGAAAAAAACTCAAGGTTATGAAGCTATTAAGAAAGCACAAGCAATGGCTAAAAGAAGTCTACAGAGAATTAAACCAATAATAAAGAAGTCCGCTATCCTATCAAGGATGCGGATTTTTCTTTAGTCTTTTTGATAGAAGTAACATTCATACCCTTCAGCTTTTAGATTGATATCTCCCATCCAGTTTGGAGAAATGGACATTTGATTAGATATTTCATCCAGATTTTGCATTTGGCAAGCACTCGATGATAACCTCATCGTGAATATGCCCAACAATGTTTCTTGCCTTTTTAGTTGTTCCATTGAATAAGCTAAGATATCTCGACTAATTCCTTGAACGATGTTTTCTACAAACTTTGGACCATAACTTTCTAATCTTTCCCATCGTTTTTGCAGAACCGGTTCCCTCATACGTTACTGATTCCCCTCCGAATTGATTCTCTCCAATTCTTGGTTTCACATAAGCTAATCTTCGTCCAGATGGGAGAGTAATAAATAACATTCCTTTTTCAACACTGAATAGAATTCCATGACTTATCGTTTCAGTTTGTTCCTTGATAGCAGTCTTGACGGCCTTATCGATATCCCACCACAAAAGGACAATGTTAGGATTGGCTGTTCGCCATGAATCAACTAGAGGTTGTAGTTCTTCTTCGGCTAATCCCATCTCAATAGCTCCCATTGCTTTAAGAGCACCTACAGAACCACCGTAGCCTAGTGCTAACTCTGCAATTTTTCCTTTTTGACGTAAGTGTGCATTAACTCCATGTTTCTCTACTGGGACATGGAACATTTTACTGGCACTGGCGCAGTATATGTCCTCTCCTTTATTGAAAACTTTAGTTCTCCACGTCTCACCTGCTAGATGAGATAGAACACGGGCTTCAATAGCAGAAAAGTCGCAAACAATAAATTTCTTATCTTTACGAGGAATAAATGATGTTCGAATAAGCTGTGACAGTGTATCTTGAACATCATAGAGAAGTTCAACAGTATCACTATCTTCAGTTGTAAAAAGTAATCTTGCTTCATTTATGTCTTTTAAGTGGTTTTGTGGTAGGTTTTGAAGTTGTACCAGTCGTCCAGCCCATCGCCCAGTACGGTTTTGCTCCATAAAAATTGGAAACATTCCTCTTACACGTCCATCTTTACAAACACAATTCATCATTGCCTGATATTTTGGAAACACTTGATTTTGCTGCTTGCTGACGTAATTTTAGAACCCTTGCCGTTTTATCATCAACTTTTTGTAAAAAGGTAATTTACAGTCTTTTTATCGAGTGAATCTGTTTCAATATTGTGCTTACGTAACCAACCAATCATCTGTAGAACGGAGTTGGGATTTTCAAGACCAGTTAAAATTTTCAATTCTTCGTGGATTTTTGCTTTTACTTTCTGCATCAATTTTTGATAGCTGACTGGACAAAGTCAACATCAACTCCAATACCGCAGTCATTGATATTCTGATCAAGGTGGTACTCATCCCATACAAAGTCAGGAACAGGGAAGTTTTGCAACCTTTTTTTGATTGCTAGTTCAACTTCTACATCTCGTTTATTATATTCGATGAAATTTTTCCATTTCTCTGGCGCGTGATTTTCATAATTACGTGTTCGCCCACCATTTACTTTTGTAGGTTTACAAGGAAGGCAGAAGTAGCGGATTAATTCACTCCCAACTTTTAGTTTTTGTTCACTAAGTTTCAGAATCGTACCCACACCTTCAAGTGACAAGGGCAATCCCAAAGTAAGCAGACCAAATCATGCTACATCGCCAAGAGTTTGGGGGTAAAAAGTTCTCATTAAGTAAGGTAGGGTAATGTTTTTTAATCCAATTGGACAGGCAAATGCGCTCAAATGTTGCGTTAAAAGCCCATTTAATGACTGTATCATCAAGCAAGGCTTGTAGGATTAGATTTGGAAGTTCATTCTTAGTCAGATCATAAACAATTACAGGAGCATTATTGATAGATACTGCTAGAAGAAGGATTTCAAAAGATTCATCTTCCGCATATCGATAGACTCCAGTTTTTCGTAGGTCTACATCACAATAAGTTTCTATGTCTACTGATAGTTCTTTAATTTGCATAATTCATCCTTTCATAAAAAGGTGGCAGGAAGAACTGCCACCATGTTTTAGTGTTTATTTCTGCGACTAAAGAATCGTTCTCTCTCATATCTGATGTCATTGCGAATACTAACATATAAAAGATGGCTGAGTAAAGCGATTGTGAGACAAGATGCAACAGTCTATAGAAATTCAATTATTGTCATTTGTATTCACCATTTTTTGTTTTCTCTCTTTTTCTGATCGGATATCATCTCGAATTGTCATAAATGCAGCATATAGTCCAGTAAACAGCCAAACTGCCATTAAAATAGTCATAAAAATTGAAAAAATCATCTATCATATCTCCTTTCTTAGTTTAAGAAATCATCATCGTCTGTAGCGAAGTCATCTTCAGCACTTGTACGACCTCCCAGAGGCTCACCATCGCGCAATTTTTGGAGGTTATTAAGACCGCAAGCAATTCCCTTTATTTCCGTTTGAATTGAAAGCGTAGAAGGAGATACTGGCACGTCCATAGATACCGGAATATAACTCTGAAGTATCAATAATTTCTTGACGATTAGCATCAACAATACCAGGTTTATGTGGAGAGTTCGCATTCACGAAGTAGGCATTGCGATAAGCTTCATCATCAGGACGTTCCAAGTCCCCATCTCGTAGTGGTGTTTTCAATACTTTCTATTGATGGAACGGATTTTCCGTTCCCTTTAGTTTAGATTCACCTTCTTTATAGGCTTGTTCAATTGCTGCTTTAATTTTATCAATAGTTTGAACATCATCTTTTGAAATGATGAGTGACACGCTATACTTTGGTTTACCACCATTAATAGCTTTTAGGTTCATTAGCGTTTAAATAACTAAAACGTGTATCTTTTCCTGTAATAACTTTTGTTGTCATAAGTTTAGTCCTCTATAAAATCTGTTTTTGCTAGGTTCATTTCTTGACGATTATCATCAATTGGAACGAGTGTAGGTTTTCCATTTGGCTTTATAATTAGATTACCAAGAAGCTCATTAAAGGCTTGTTTTCCAAGCAGTTTAGTCATCCCAGTAATGTTCAGTAGTTTCTTTTCGTAGGGGTCAAATCCTGCAGCAGTTACTGTTTGAATTACTTTATTTTCATCTGAGAATTTTCGAATAGAACGTCCTTCAACTAGCTTGTAACCTGGGATTGTATGGCCATTTGTAGCTAGATTTAAAGCATGATTTCTAACATCGTTAGCCCATGTTATCAATAGTTCAATTTTTGGTAAAATCTCCGATATATCTTTATTACTAAGAGTAGCAGGATCAGCAAATTCCATCTTGGCAAGTTCTAGATTATCTTCTGCACGTTTGCGACAGATGCTTTTTATTTTGCAGAACTGGCAGTGTTTTCCTGATTTCATTTCTCCTTCACCTCTGAAAGCCAGTTCAGCTTTAGGAGATAGTTCAGTTTCAGCCCAGTGAAGTAGTTTTTCTTTGTCCATTTCAAATGTTGAGACATTATTCTTTCGTGGTTGGAAAATAGTCATTGTCACTTTATCAAAACTGTATAAGTCTTCAAACATTTCTAAAAGCACCTAGAGCATAGCACATCATTTGAGGGGTTATGGTCAGCATCAACCAGTACACCGAGACCATGCTTATAGTCGATAATTTGTAGTAAAACCATCAGCCACAATAATACAGTCTCCTGTACCAAAACCTTCTGGAACCCATCTTGAGAAATCTAGTCTCTGTTCAACAAGAACGGTTGGATCTCTTGAATATGATTTTAGCAATTTCTATCTGTTCGACTACATAGTTTCGATATTCTTCTGCGCAATGCTGCATTTCCTCATTATAGAAAGTTAAATGTTTCAGTAGGATCACGCGCCTTACGTCCAAGTGCAGTCTCAACTAAATAGGCACACAACTCATGGGCATCTGTTCCTTCCAAATGCATACGTTGAAACCTTTATCTTCTAGTTTTTTTCGGTTAATCTTACTGATGGTGGACAATTTAGCCATCGATGAGAAGCAGAAGCGGATAATACAGCATGATTAGTCAATACCAATACCTCCAGCCTCTTCCATTAAAGCTGAGTAGTTTTTAGGGATCTAATTTTTGAAAGTGAATCAGCACCATAAGCTTTTTAACAAAGCTCGAATCTCATCTTTAAATCCTTCACTAGCTTTTTGTAGCAAGCACACTACGTAGTTCTTCAAGAGTAACATGTCTTTGGTTCTTTCCATAACTTTTTCGTGATTTGAAGTAGTGTTTGTCCTCAGACAGTAGTTCTTGAAACTCTCTATAAATTCTTAATTGGCATTTTGCTGATTCCTTCATTTCATTTAATAAAGTCATTCAGTTGTTTCATTTTTGCTCATATTTGTTCGTCCTCCTTGATTTTTAGCTAGTTGTTTTTGAGATAACACTGATGGCAGTTAGTGTATCTACTAATTGTTCATCGTGTTCAATCAATTGTTCTTTTTGTCATTTCACATCCTCCTATCTTTATAGGTAAGAATCACTTTAGAATTTCCGGATTTCAAAAAAATATTTCTTTTATTCGATTTCTAATTCTTACACCTGTATAGGTAAAAATGAGATCATTGAATTCCGGTTTTTCAAAAAAATTAATAAAAAAATTTAAAACAAAGAAAACTCTCCCTTTGACATATAAAAGGAAGAGTAATTTTTGAAATAAATTTCTACTGAACCGGAAAAATAGCAGGTCAAATTTTACCTATAAAGATAGAAAGAGAAATAGCTCTCGATTTTTTTAGCAGATTAAGGAGGAGTTGCGGATGCAATTTTCGTTATGTCATTCTGGAAAGACAGGTATCCAAACAAGTACTGTATATCCCATTAAAGTCAGAATAACAGATGATAAATCATTATTGAATGCAGTTCAATACGATCATGTAGGTGCAGAGTTTACCAATCACACTCGTTCAAACTCAAATTTTATAAAAATCAAATGTTATTGTCATGGATATTGATAATGACAAGACAGACAACCCTAACGAGTGGGTTACAGAAGAGAACATTAAAGAAATCTTTATTGATTATGACTTTGCTTTTGGTTACTAGTCGAAACCATATGTTGTCTAAGGGCACCATGATAGCACGTCCAAAGTTTCATATTTATTTCCCAATTAATGAAACGAACGATAGGGAAGCTTATGTTGCAATGAAAGAAGAGCTCACGAATAGGTATCAATTTTTTGATGATAATGCAAAAGATGCTGCAAGGTTCTTCTTTGGCAATCCAAATGCAAAAGTTATATGGAATGATTCATGGATGACTATCGACGAAGGTTTACTTCAACTTAATTCTATAGAAGTAGAAGAAGATTTTGATGCTGACTTTTTATAGACCACCCTAAAGATCCTATCGCTGAAGGGAAGTCGAAATTCAACCATGTCAGCTTTTTGCGGCTAAAATTCTTAAAAGATTAGGAGTTACACAAGAAGCAAGAAGTGGATTTGATGAGCAGGCATCTAGATGTGAACCGCCATTAGAGAAATCTGAACTAGACATAATCTGGGGAAGCGCGGTTCGATTTTACAATAAGACTATTAAAGATTCAGATGATTATGTTTCGCCAGATACCTTTAATCGGCCTTCTTTAAAACCGGATGATTTTTCTGATATCGGAGAAGCTGGAGTATTAGCTAGAGAGTATGGCGATGTTTTAGCTTATACAAATGCGACAGACTATTTAATTTTTAATGGTCAGTATTGGAAAGAAGATAAACAATTGGCCATAGGAAAGGTTCTTGAGTTTATGGACTTTCAACTAGCAGATGCTCTTGAACAATACGAAAAGTCCGTTATAGAGTTAGTCAACTCCGGAATTGATGAATCAGTAGTTCGTGAAGGTGGTAAAGCTCTTGCTAAAGTGATTGAAACACCGATTCAACAAAAACTTCATTCTATTTATCTTTCCTCAAAAATCTTATTATCAGTTTGTTATGAAAGCGAAGAGATTATCGCTATATTACTGCGACTCATAATACTGCAAAACCAATGCTAGCCATTGATTTATCAGAACTTGATAAGGACGATATGTTACTTAATACTCCCTAATGCTACCTACAACTTAAGAAATGGACTTAGAGATTATCATGAACATGACCCAAAAGACTACATCACTAAAATAACCACTGTTTCTCCAGGTGATGAAGGCTTGGGATTATGGAAGGAAACTTTAGCTACTTTTTTCTGTAATGACCAGGAGCTGATTGATTATGTACAGGAAATCATCGGTATGACAGCAATCGGAAAAGTCTATCAAGAACATATGATTATCGCTTATGGCGGAGGAGCAAATGGGAAATCAACCTTTTGGAATACAATCGCTAGAGTACTTGGAAGCTATTCTGGCAAATTATCTGCAGATGCTTTAACCATGAATAATAAACGAAATGTGAGTCCAGAACTTGCTGAGTTAAAAGGGAAACGTCTTGTTATTGCTTCTGAAATGGCAGAAGGAATGAGATTGAATACTGCAGTTGTGAAGCAAATTACCTCAACTGACGAAATTCAAGCAGAAAAGAAGTATAAGGATCCATTCCATTTTGTTCCATCTCATACGCTGGTACTTTATACGAATCATTTACCAAAAGTTGGAGCGAACGATGATGGAACTTGGCGACGTTTGGTCGTTATTCCATTTAATGCCAAAATTAGTGGTCGTTCAGATATCAAGAATTTTGCGGATTATCTGTACGATAATGCTGGGCCAGCAATTTTATCGTGGATTATTGAAGGAGCGGAAAAAGCCATCAAAGCAAATTTTAAAACATCAGTTCCAAAAAGCAGTAACAAATTCTGTCAAATCCTACCGTGAAGCTAATGACTGGTTGGGGGCATTTCATCAATGAAAGTTGTGTCGTGGGTGAAAAATTAAGTGAGAAATCAGGAGAATTATACAGTAAGTATCGTGCATATTGCCTTCAAAATTTAGAATACACACGAAGTACAACTGATTTCTATGCTGCACTTAATCAAGCTGGTTATGAACGAAAACGGACTAATAAAGGGAATTTTATTATGGGGTTATCGTTAAAAGCTGACGACGATGACTTTCTAAACTAATGACTTACACAGTGAGGGAATATCTCCACTAGATTTTAAATCAAGTATTTTTGGAGTGTAAGTCGTTGAAGTATTCAGTGAAAAATAATTTGTGAAGTATGGTCAAAAAGTTTATGGATTAAGTTCCACGACTTCCATTTCTTTGTTTAGTGTAAGTCAATGATGGTCTTTTCTAAAACTATCTCTATAGGAAATATAACTAAGAATAAGTATATAAGGAAAGTTTAGGAAATGACCTCATTAGACCTCCACCATTTAAATCTGATGAGAGGACAAGTATGAGAGAAAAAGTGATTGAACAAAAGTTAGCAAGCGAGGTTTTAAAGCGTGGTGGTATTTGTCCAAAGTGGGTATCACCTTCCTTTTCAGGAGTACCTGACCGACTGGTATTCTTACCCAATGGCAAGTTTGGTTTGGTGGAAGTAAAAGCACCTAATCAACATCCTAGAGCTTTGCAGGTGTCACGGCATAAGCTATTTGAACGTTTAGGATTTCGAGTCTATGTTTTAGATAATAAGAAAGATATTGAGGGGATATTGGATGAAATTGAAACTGCATGACTATCAAGAAGTCACCAAAGACTTCATCATAAAAAATCCTTATGCAGCAGTCATTTTAGACATGGGGATGGGAAAAACAGCTACAACCTTGTCAGCCATTAACGAACTAATGTTTGACCGCTATGAGGTCTCAAAGGTCTGGTAATTGCTCCGCTTAGAGTCGCAAATACAGTATGGAGTGACGAAATAGAGCAGTGGCAAGAACTGTCTCATTTGAGATATTCAAAAATTGTAGGCAGTCCCAAACAACGACAAGAAGCACTCCAAAAAGATGCGGATATCTACATCGTAAATCGTGAAAACATCCCTTGGTTAGTTGAACAGTGTCATCCGTATTTCAAGTGGGATATGATTGTCATTGATGAATTAAGTTCATTCAAATCATGGCAATCAAAACGTTTTAAAGCTTTTATGGCCATGCGCCCCTACATGAAACGAGTGGTAGGTTTAACAGGTACACCGAGTTCCAACGGATTGATGGATTTGTTTGCGGAGTTCAAGGTCATTGATGGCGGTGTTCGTTTGGGATGTTTTATCGGAGAATACCGAAGTCGTTATTTTAGAGAGGGACGTAGAAATGGAAACGTCGTCTATGAATATATTCCAATGGACTATGCAGAGTGTCAAATCTTTGACAAGATTGATGACATCACAATTTCTATGAAAGCAATGGATTATCTACAAATGCCAACATTAATCTCAACGAAAAAATTAGTCCATCTCACAAACGCAGAAGCAAAGATATAAAGAGTTTAAAAAGGAATCTGTTATTTCTGATTCTAACGAAATTGAAGTAACAGCAGCAAATGCTGCTAGTTTATCCAAATAAACTGGTTCAAATGGCAAATGGTGCAGTTTATTCTGATGATCATAAAATTATCAAGTTACATGATCAAAAAATAGATGCACTTGAAGATATTATCGAAGCAGCAAATGGAGAACCTGTGTTGGTTGCTTATTGGTTCAAGCATGATTTACTTCGTATTCAAGAACGATTGAACAAACTTAGGATTAAAAGTACAGTTCTTAAAAAAAGTGAAACTGATATTCATGAATGGAATAAAGGGAACATCACTGTTGGGTTTGCTACACCCAGCTAGTGCAGGACATGGTCTAAATTTACAAAAGGGAGGTCATCACTTAGTGTGGTTTGGGTTAACTTGGTCTCTTGAACTGTACCAACAAACCAATGCTCGACTTTGGCGACAAGGGCAACAATCAAACACAGTGATTATTCAGCATATTGTAACAGAAGGTACAATTGATGCTGATATTCTAAAAGCTTTAACTGCCAAAGACGCACAACAATCACGTTTGATTGAAGCAGTAAAAGCACAAGTAGGAGGTTGATATGGATAAAGTAGACTACTATTTTCAACACTATCAAGATGCAAAAAGAGGTTTAACAATTGCAAAGAACTTGATTGAAAACTATAAACCCATTTCAGAAGATGCTTTTCTCTATTCTCTTGCTACTAGACAGACAAATGAAGAACGTGTTAAAACGAGTAAAACTAATGTTAGGACAGAAAATATGGCTCTATCTTTTCATGATAAGTTCTTAGCGGAGGAAAGAGAATATCAGGAGTCATTGTTTGAAAAGTACTGTCATTTAAAAACCGATCTCGATTTCTTTGAACTTGCTGTTTCTTCTGTTGATGAAATAATGAGAGATGTAGTTGTTGATTTGGTCTTAGCTGGATTGACATGGGATGAGTTACTACCTAAGCATAATGTTTCTAGAATGACAGTTAGTCGATATAGACAAAAAGCCTTAAAACAAGTAAAAGAATATTACCGTTTTGCTGGTAAAAACTTGAGTATAAATGGATAATGATACTAGGTTGTTACTAAGGTGGTACTACCCTGTTACTAAGTTGTTACTAAGATGGTACTGCTTTTTAAAAATGACTGTGATATACTTAAGATGTCAAAAAAGATAGAAAATCGGCTATGTTCACTGGATAAAATTCTGGTTCTACGGTAATATACACCTAGAAAAATAAGAGGAGAATAACCATGTGGACCAGAGGGCAGATTCATTATCACAGACAAATAGTTGATTACATAGCAAAAGTCAGTGACCAACCTTCAGATGTAGGTATTGATTTAGGATGTGTATTCAAATTAGAGGTTGATGTTGCTGAAAAGACAATCATTTCTTATGACAGAGGATGGGATATCTACCCAGAATCTGATGAACAGGAAGCTATACTTGAAGTGGTTTTGAAAGCTTTAAAAGTTTAAAAAATATCTTTAAAATAATGCACAAATGACTGGATATATCCCGCTCTTAGAGGTAATATGGTTACAACAAAAAGAAAGAGGATAAAACCATGAAGAAAGAGGATATTTTAACAAAAATCGCAAAAAATAGAATTGGCGCTGAAACGCTAGAAACAAGGAATAGCGACAGCCTTGACTTTTATGACATCAGCGTTTGGGCATTGAAAGAAATGCTTGAACAAGCCTATGAAGCAGGTAGAAAAAGCAAAATAAAAACAGAGCCTTACCCAAATGGGGAAGGCTTTTTGCGTGGAGGAAAGAATGATTATTACGAGTGAACAAGTATCTAATGGCCATCCAGATAAAAATTTGTGACCAGATTTCAGATGCAGTTCTAACAGTATGTTTAGAACAAGATAAGAATAGCAGGGTTGCAGTAGAAACTCTTATCAAAGATAATCATATAGTGGTTGCTGGTGAAATGAAAACAACAGCCTTGTTTGATTTAAAAACTGTTGTTCGAAATGTCGTTAAACCACTAGGAATGGAAAATATCATTGTGACAAATCTTATCGGATTACAAAGTGATGATATTTCTCAAGGTGTTGATACAGGTGGTGCTGGTGACCAAGGTATGATGTATGGCTATGCAACTGACGAAACTGACGAATGCTTACCACTTCCATACGTTTTAGCAACTCGTGTTCTTGAGAATCTTATGGAACTTCAGCATCCGCTCTTAGGGAAAGATGCTAAGGCACAGGTTTCTTATGATTATGACAATAAAAGAATTACAACATTCTTAGTATCAATTCAGCATAGCGATGAAATGACAATTGAGAATCTAAGAGTAATTGTTAAAGAATCTATGATAAAAGTTGCAAAACAGTATAAACAAAACCTTGATTTTAATGTTTTAGTGAATCCTACTGGTCGTTTCGTTCTTGGTGGTTCTTATGCAGATGCTGGAGTTACTGGAAGAAAAATTATCGCTGATACTTATGGTGGATTTGCCCATCATGGTGGTGGTGCATTTTCAGGAAAGGATCCAAGTAAAGTGGATCGCTCAGGAGCTTATATGGCACGTAAGATTGCAAAAGACATCGTTCGTGAAGGATATGCTAAACGATGCGAAATTCAATTAGCATACGCTATAGGGGTCGCAGACCCGGTTTCTATTCATGTAGAAACATTTGGAACAAGTAACTATACGAGCAAGCAATTGGTAGGAATGATTAAAGAACGGTACGATTTAACACCGAAAGGGATTATCAAGGAGTTGAATCTTCTAAACGTAGACTACACTCAATCTACATGTTTTGGACATTTTACGAAACCAACTCTTCCTTGGGAGCAGTAAGATGCCACGTAGACCAAGAACTCCCTGCAAGCAGAATGGTTGTCCAAACCTTGTGACCTATGGAAACAAGTACTGCAATGACCACAAGACTAACCACGTACTTGACGCCAAGACAACCAAAGCTAAAGGTTACAATTCACGGTGGAATAAGGCGCGGATTCGTTACTTAAAGCTCAATCCTCTCTGTGTTTACTGTCAAAGAGAAGGTCGACTGACCAAGGCAACAGTGGTTGATCATATCACTCCCCACCGAGGTGACCAAGAACTCTTTTGGAATCAATCTAACTGGCAAGCTCTCTGTAAATCTTGTCATGATAGAAAGACCAAGACAACGGACCTATATGTGGAATATACCTATCGGTTTTAATATTGTAGTTACGTTCTAAAAATATCTCTCTTTTATAATTTGGGGTAGGGGGGATATAATCTCTAAATCCTTGTCCGTAAAAGACCGACGCCCCCTCAAACGTAAAATTTCGCAAAATTGGTAGGGTGGGATATAAAAATCAATCCAAAATAGTAAAGAATCCAGTAAGAATATAGAATTAAGTGAGTGTTATTTTCGTAAATTTGTTTAAATTTAGGTACGAAAATAACCTTATTTTTTAGTATAAAAGTGAGGAACAGGTATGAATAACTTTCAACGAGAACAAATTTGGTTACTTAGGAAAAATGGTTTAGGATATGGTGAAGTTGCTAAAGCAATTGGTCTATCTAAGGACTCTGTTAAGAAGTATTGTAAAAGACATCCTGAGTTAAAGGGACAAGGAACATTACCGTATTTGATGGTTGAGAAACGAGTTCAAGATGGTACAAACTGTCCTCAATGTTTTCAACCTATGGTTCCTAATAAAACTGGACGGCCGAAGAAATTTTGCTCAGATAGGTGCAGAATAAATTGGTGGAAAAATCATCAAGAGGAACATGATAAGGAACAAACTGCATATGAAGAAATGACTTGCCAGTGTTGTGGTAAGTCATTTTTATCTTATGCCAATCCAAATAGAAAGTATTGTAGCCATGCCTGCTACATACAGATAAGATTTTACAAAGGAGTCTAAAATGACGAACCAACCAACAATGGAAATAAAAGAACTTCCTCTGAAAGAATTAAAGCCTGCAGCTTATAATCCTCGAAAGAAACTCAAAAAAGGGGATAAAGAATATGAAAAAATTAAACAGTCGCTTCTAAAGTTTGGATATGTTGACCCTATTCTTGTCAATGAAGATTTAACTGTAATTGGTGGTCATCAACGCTTGACAGTTCTTAAAGACCTTGACTATGAAACTGCTAAGTGTGTAATTGTAAAGCTTTCTAAAGAAGATGAGAAAGCATTGAACATTGCACTCAATAAGATTACAGGTCAATGGGATGAAGCTCTCTTAGCGGACTTACTTTTAGATTTACAGGAGTCTGATTTCAATCTAGACCTTACTGGTTTTGAGCCACCAGAGATTGATGACATCCTCTCCAATGTCCATGACAAGGAGTTGTCTGAAGATGAGTTTGATGTGGAAGAAGAATTGAAGAAACCAACGTTATCAAGACATGGGGACATTTGGCAATTGGGTAACATAGAGTCATTTGTGGTGATTCTACAAAAGCTGAAACCTATAAGCAGTTGCTAGATGATAGGAAAGCTAATTTAGTTGTAACAGATCCGCCTTATAACGTTGACGTTGAAGAGACGGCTGGGAAAATCCTAAATGATAATATGTCTGATGGTGACTTCTATCAGTTTCTCCTTTCAATGTTTACTCAAGTAGAAAATCACATGGAAGATGATGCGTCTATTTATGTTTTTCATGCAGATACGGAAGGACTCAACTTCCGCAAAGCTTTTAAAGAGGCTGGCTTCTATTTGAGTGGGTGTTGCATTTGGAAGAAGAACTCACTTGTATTAGGTCGTAGCCCATATCAATGGCAACATGAACCTTGTTTATATGGGTGGAAGAAAAAAAGGGAAAAGCATCAGTGGTTTAGTGATCGGAAGCAAACTACCATCTGGGAATATGACCGTCCTAAGTCTAGTAAAGACCACCCAACCATGAAAGCCTATTCAACTTATGGCTTATCCCTATTCAAAAAACTCTTCTATGCGTGGAACAATAGTTTTAGATCCATTTCTTTTAGGTTCTGGTTCTACTTTAATAGCTGCAGACCAAACTGGACGTGTTTGTTATGGAATTGAGCTGGATGAAAAGTTTGTGGATGTCATTGTTAAACGCTATATAGAGTTACAGGCGATACTGAAGTAAACTGTACAACGTAATCATGAGGTTTTTAACTTATAACCAAGTGTTAAAAGGAGTTGGAGGAACAAGTATGACACTAACATTTTCTAGATTTCTTTTCCGGAGTTGGTGGCTTTTCGACATGGGCTAGAATTAGCAGGAATGAAGTGTATAGGATTTTGTGAAAAAGATAAGTTTGCACGCAAAAGTCTTATGAAGCAATGTATGATACGAAAGGAGAATGGTTTCATGACGATATCACAACAATCGATCCCAACACGACTACCAAAAAGCAGATCTCTGGTGTGCGGGAAGCCCTTGTCAAAAATGTGTCTATCGCAGGAAAGCGAGCCGGCCTATACGGTGAGCGAAGTGGACTCTTTTTTTACATTTGTTGAACTCATCAAAAGCCAAAAGGAAGAAGATAAACCCGAATGGGATTCTCCTTGAAAATGTTAAAGGGACTTTTTATCAAGTGGTGGGGGACGAGATTATCTCGACTATCTCTCTATCTTGGATGAAGCAGGGTACGACCTTGAGTGGCAAGTGTTCAACTCAAAAGACTACGGAGTACCCCAAAAACAGAGAACGCATCTACACTCTCGGACATCTTAGAAGAAAGAGGTCGACGACAAAGTACTACCTCTCAGCAGAGAAAGCAGTAGCCATCTTAAGCAACTTGTAGGCGGTATGCAAAGCTACCGTGTCTATGACCCCAGTGGTATTGCAACAACACTTGTTGGAGAGGGTGGGGGACTAGGAGCTAAGACAGGTCTTTATCTGATTGACCAATCACTAACTGAACCAAAGTTAACTGAAGAAGCAAGATGTATAACTGCTCGTTATACTGCTGGTGCGACAAAGCGAACAGCAATGAACTCTGGAGTGCTTGAGGTCCAACCAATTTTGACACAAGGTATCAAGGTTAGGAACGGAACAAAGCAAGGTTATCAATTGGCGGAGGTTGGTGACTCGGTTGATCTTTCTTATCCAAGTTCATTAACGAGAAGGGCAAGAGTAGGGAGAGGAATAGCTCACAACCTTTCATGTAGCTGCCAGATGGGCGCAGTAGTTTGGAATGGTCGTGTTGTCAAAATTAGAAAACTTACTCCAAAAGAGTGTTTTAGACTTCAAGGTTTCAGTGATGACTTATTTGAAAAGGCAAAAGCTGTAAATTCAGATGCACAACTTTATAAACAAGCAGGAAACGGAGTCACAATACCTGTTGTGTATGCTATTGGTTGTGCCATATTATCTTCAAAGATATCATCAGAAATAACTGGATAAAAATGAACTTTAGAGTTAATATGTACTAAACAAAAGAGAAGAGGTTGTATTATGGATGACTTAAAAGTCAAGACTTTGAAATCATTGTATCCCAATGGAACTCGAGTCAAATTACTCGAAATGGAGGATCCATTTGCACCACCTATAGGTACTCTCGGTACGGTAATTGGTGTTGATGATATTGGTTCAATTTTAGTAAGTTGGGATAATGGACAAAGTTTAAATGTACTTTACGGAATTGATAAATAATGAAATTGGGATAGTTATGTGGGAAATGATAACTAGAGAATTCAATGGTCGGCACTATCATATTGAGTTTCTTAGGGAATACAGTACTTATGATCGACATATTGATGGAGCTTGGATAGCAATCCTAAAAAAATTAAACGAAATAAAGAAATAGTTTTTTTCATTATGAATATGGTAAAATCACTGACCGAATTGGATGATTTTTGATAAAATTATCTATCAAGAAATAGTGGATACATACAACAAATTATAATTTGGAACTCGATGTGAGTTCTTTTTATTTTAGGAGGTGAATTAGTGGCAATTAGAGGACGTAAACCGAAACCTACAAATTTAAAAGTTCTAGAAGGTAATCCTGGTAAACGGCCTCTCCCAACGAATGAAGTAAAACCTCAAAAGAAGGCTCCACGTTGCCCCCAGTGGCTTGAAGAAGATGCTAAGAGGGAATGGAAGCGGATGGGAAAAATATTGGAACAAATGGGATTACTGACGGAAATGGACATGACTGCATTTGCAGGTTATTGTCAAGCTTACGCACGTTGGAAAGAAGCAGAGGAGTTTTTAACAAAACACGGTTCTATCTTAAAGACACCAAATGGGTATTTACAGCAAGTTCCACAAGTTTCAATTAGTCAAACTAATTTAAAAATCATGCTGAAGTTTTGTGAACAATTTGGTCTAACCCCATCCGCTAGGAATCGTTTAGCTACTATGGATTCAGAGGTTGGTAACGGTGACGAAATGGAAGATTTGTTGGGAGGTTTACTATGACTTTTTCATTATGAACCAACTCCTTTTTATGCTAGCTTCATCACATTATGATAAAAAGTAAGGCTGATAGAGCAGTGACTTTTTATTCAAAAACCTTTGTCATACTAAAGGAAAATGGGCAGGTCAGAAGTTTATACTTTTACCTTGGCAGGAACAGATAGTACGAGATTTATTTGGGATTGTTAAAGAAGATGGGAATCGTCAATTTCTAACTGCCTATATTGAAATTCCAAAAAAGAATGGGAAGAGTGAACTAGCAGCAGCAATCGCTCTTTATCTCCTTTATGCAGATAATGAAGCTAGTGCAGAAGTTTATGGTGCTGCATGCGACCGAAATCAAGCCTCTATTGTATTCGATGTAGCAAAACAAATGGTACTAATGAGTCGACCTTTAGAAAAACGTTCAAAAATAATGGGAGCTACGAAACGAATTGTTAACTACTCTAATGCAGGTTTCTATCAAGTTTTATCCGCTGAGACTGGTACAAAACATGGTCTCAATGTTTCAGGACTCGTGTTTGACGAAATTCATGCACAACCCAATCGCCACCTCTATGATGTCTTAACTAAAGGTTCAGGAGATGCACGAGAACAACCCTTATTTTTCATCATTACTACTGCAGGAACAGATAAGAATTCAATTTGTTACGAGTTACACACAAAAGCACTTGATATTTTAAACGGTAGAAAGAAAGATATATCTTTTTATCCTGTCGTTTATGGTTTATCTGATGAAGAGGACTGGAATGATGAAAGTAACTGGTTAAAAGCTAATCCGTCATTAGGTCATACCATTGGCTTAGACCGTGTCAGAGAAGCATATAAACAAGCACTTGATAATCCTGCTGAAGAAAATGTATTCAAGCAACTACGGCTAAATATATGGACAAATTCTACAGTTGCTTGGATTCCAGAACATGTATACAACAAAGGGGATGCCCCAATCAATTTTGAAAGTTTGAAAGGTCGTGAGTGTTATGCAGGACTAGACTTGTCAAGTACATCCGATATCACAGCCTTTGTTTTAGTTTTTCCACCTAGGAATGAACTAGAAAAATTACATCATTCTACCCTATTTCTGGTTACCAAAAGATACTCTTGAACTTCGTTGTCGTAGGGATCATGTTTTTGTATGATGTATGGGAACGGCAAGGTTATCTAAAAGACGACAGAGGGTAATGTTGTTCATTATGGCTTTATAGAGAAGTTCATTGAGGAATTATCAACGCTATACAATATAAAAGAAATCGCCTATGATAGATGGAATGCCACACAAATGGTGCAGAATTTAGAAGATATGGGACTGACGATGATTCCTTTTGGTCAGGGGTACAAGGATATGAGTCCACCGTCAAAGGAATTATTCAAACTAATGATGGAAGGTCGTATCCAACATGGAGGACAACCAGTTCTAAAATGGATGTCGCAAAACGTAGTCATGAGACAAGACCCAGCAGGAAATATCAAGCCAGATAAGGAGAAATCAGTTGAAAAAATTGATGGAATTGTTGCTCTTATAATGGGGATTGATAGATGTATTCGACACCAAAACAATGATAGTAGTATCTATGATGAGCGAGGAATATTGAGCTTTTAGTTGAATTTCAAATCTAAAGATGATATAATGTATTTACAAATTATCTTTACAAAGAGGTGTTAATCATGGCAAGTACTCAACCTGTTAATTTTAGAGCAGATTCGACTTTTTACCAACAAACGAAAGAAATCTTAGCTGACGAAAAGTTAACCCTGTCAGATATTTTTAATGCTGCACTTCGTAAAATTGCGACAGGTGCGGTTGACCCTAAAGAGTTCGTATTTAGTGATTCACAAGAGACCCAATATCAGGTTGCTTTTGAAGACTTAAAAAAAGAGATCTTGTTGGGTCATCAAGAAATTGAGCAAGGTAAACTAACCTCTTTAGCAGATGTAAGAAAGGAATTTGGACTTGGTTAATCATAAGCGTTACCATGTTTCTCTTACGGATCAAGCTAAGAAAGACTTGAGAGAAATACATGATTATATTGTACTGAATTTTTACAGCCAACAATCTGCCGATAGTAAACTAGACCTTATTTTAACGGCACTAGAAACTTTAGAAACCTTTCCAGAAGCATGCCCTTTGGTGTCGAGTCGAGGTTATGGTGAATTAACAGATGACGGTAAACGTTACCGATATATGCCAATTGAAAATTACTTAGCTTTTTATTATATCGATAAATATGAGGTTTATGTCTCAAGAATTTTAAATTCCAAGCAGAATTGGGCTAAGTTATTCAATAAGTAAATTCAATTATAATTCGTAGAGCATCTCACAAATGAGGTGCTTTTATTGTACTCAAAAATGGAGGATTAGATGGGATTTTTAGATTTTATTGGAAGAAAAAGATCACGAGATAAACCGCATAATAGCTATGAGGGACAGGACTTTTCATATCTGTTTGGACGAACTTCTAGTGGCGAAAATGTAGATGAATTTAAAGCAATGCAGACTACAGCTGTTTATGCTTGTGTGAGAATATTAGCTGAAGCTGTCGCTTCTCTACCCATTCACATATACGAAAGAACGTCTAATGGGAGAAAGAAAAAATTTGAACATCCTCTACATTTCTTACTTCATGATGAACCAAATCCAGAGATGTCTTCTTTTGTCTTTCGAGAAACTTTGATGACTCATCTTTTGATATGGGGAAATGCATATATTCAAATCATAAGGGATAAGAGCGGTCAGGTTATCAGTTTGTATCCCTTATTACCAGATAAAATGTCAGTACACCGTGATGAAAATGGGAAACTTTACTACAAATATCAACGTCAGACCGAAGAAAATCCAAATTTCAAGGATAAAGGCAGTGTTATTTTAAAACAAGAAGATGTCCTTCACATTCCCGGACTTGGTTTTGATGGATTGATTGGCTATTCTCCCATCGCTTTAGCAAAGAACGCAATTGGAATGACCTTGGCTACAGAGAATTACGGAGCATCATTCTTTAAAAATGGTGCAAATCCTGGTGGTGTATTGGAACATCCAGGGATTTTTGAAGGATCCAAAAAAAGAGTACGTGATTCTTGGAATGCGGTTTATAACGGTGTCACAAATGCACATAAAGTTGCAGTTCTAGAAGAAGGGATGAAGTACACTCAAATAGGCATTCCGCCAGAAGAAGCGCAATTCTTACAGACTCGGAAGTTTCAAATCAATGAGATTGCACGTTTGTATAGGATACCACCACATATGATTGGTGATTTAGAAAAATCTTCATTTTCAAATATCGAGCAACAATCACTAGAATTTGTCAAATACACATTAGACCCTTGGGTAGTTCGTTTAGAACAGGCCTTCAAGAGGTCTCTTTTTTTACCTGAAGAAAAGAAGAAGTACTTTGTTAAGTTCAACGTAGATGGTTTATTGCGTGGAGATTATCAAAGTCGTATGAGTGGGTATGCTATTGCAAGACAGAATGGCTGGCTATCTACAAATGATATTCGAGAACTTGAAGATTTAAATCTTTTAACAGATGAAGAAGGAGGAAACCTTTATTTGATTAACGGAAATATGACTAAATTAAAAGATGCTGGTGGTTTTATGACAAAACAGGTAATTGAACAACCTCAAGAAAAACCAAAGGAGGAAGAAGATGCGTAAATTTTGGAGTTTTTCAGACGAAGGGAATATTCGCACTCTTCGTATTGAAGGACAGATTGCTGATGAAACATGGTTTGGAGATGAAGTTACTCCACAACTCTTTAAAAATGATTTAAATGCAGGAAAAGGTGATATCACCCTCTGGATTAATAGTCCAGGGGGTGATGTTTTTGCTGCAGCACAAATCTATAACATGCTGATGGATTACAAGGGAAATGTGCATGTCATAATTGATGGTCTTGCCGCTAGTGCTGCCAGTGTTATTGCCATGGCTGGAACAACAGTATCCATGAGTCCTGTTGCAATGATGATGATTCACAATCCATGGACAATTGCACAAGGTGAAGCTAAGGATATGGAAAAGGTCATTGAAATGTTGGGGGAAATCAAAGAGTCTATTATGAATGCCTATGAGTTAAGAACAGGATTATCTAGGGCAAAAATCTCACATTTAATGGATTCTGAATCATGGTTTAATGCGAGAAAGCAGTTGAACTTGGCTTTGCGGACAAGATTTTATTCGGTAAAGATGAACATAAAGAAGAGCTAGAACTAAGCAGTTATTCATTTAGTAGAGCCACTGCGGATCATAACCTTGTTGTTAAACTTCAAGCCAAAATAGATAGCTACAAACCTTTATCAACGACTCCTCTCAATCAGTTAAGAAAAACGATTAGATTTATTGAAATAATGAAAGGAAAAACTAACCTATGTCTAAATTACTTGAATTAAAAAGAAAAACGAAATCAAGCTTGGGGAACAAGCAAAAAAACTTTCCTAGACTCAGTGCGAACTGAAGATGGTTTAGTCTCAGAAGAAGATTCTCAACGCTATGATGAAATGGAAAGTAAAATCAATCGCTATAATCAAGAAATCGCTCGCTTAGAACGACAAGAAAAGATTGATTTAGAACTTGCTCAACCAACTTCTCAGGCTTTGACAAGACAGCCTACCACTGTCTTAAAAGATAGTGAGGTAGAAGATGAGAAGAAGGGAACTAAGTCTGATGTCTATTCCAAAACCTTTTGGACGAATGTCCGTAAGCGTAACTTCTTTGATGTTAAGGATGTTCTTCGTGTTGGAGAAGATACAGAGGGTGGTCATTTAGTACCTGATGAGTATGAGAAAAAACTAGTTCAAGGTCTTCAAGAAGAGAATTTCTTCCGAAGTCTAGCAACCGTCATTAAAACATCAAGTGGAGAGCGGAAGATTCCAGTTGTTACAGGGCATGGAACTGCGTCATGGATGGATGAAAATGGACTTTATCCTGAAACTGATGAGACATTTGGTCAAGTAACACTTGATTCACATAAGATTGGAACAGCTATTCGAATCTCAGAAGAATTGTTAAATGACTCAGTATTTGATTTAGAATCCTATATGACTAGTGAGTTTGCACGTCGTATTGGTACAGAAGAAGAGAAATCATTCCTTATTGGAGATGGCTCAAAGAAACCAACAGGAATCTTTACGCAAGCAAATGTTACAGGTCCTACAACAACGACTAAAGACATTACGTTTGATGACATGATTGAATTGTATCATTCTCTTCCTGCTCCGTATCGTAAAAATGCAGTATGGATTCTTCATGATACAACTGTCAAAGCAATCCGTAAACTGAAAGACAATAACGGAAATTATATTTGGCAACCGTCTACACAAGCTGGACAACCAGATTTAATTCTTAACCGTCCATACTATACATCTACCTTTGCACCTCTACCTGAACAGGGGAATAAAGCCATTGCATTTGGAGATTTCTCATATTACTGGATTGCAGACCGCCAAGGACGTACTTTTAAACGTCTCAATGAACTTTATGCTAATAATGGTCAAATTGGTTTTCTTGCATCTCAACGTGTTGATGGGAAATTAGTATTACCAGAAGCAGTAAAAATTTTAACTGTGAAAGCAAAATAATCATGATAAGTCTAGAAGAAGCAAAGCTTTACCTTAAGGTAGAAAACAAGGATGAAGATGACTTGATTATGCAATTGATTGAAACAAGTAAAAAGCTCTGTGAAGAAACATTAAGGCAAAATACTTATAGTGAGGTTCTAAGAATGGCAATCCTGTATGGGGTTGCCTATCTTTATGAACACCGTGAAACAGCTAATTATAAAGAATTAAAACAAACGTTATATCACCTACTATTAGCTGATAGGAAGGATATCTTTTGATGAAAATTGCTCCATTACGTGATCGTCTTACATTTGAAGTGCGTAAAATTGTGGTTGATGAAATTGGAAATGAATCTTCTGTTTGGAACACGGTATTCCAAAGATGGTGTTCTAGTCGCCCATTGACCTTGACAGAAAATGAGGGGAGTGTGTCTAAACTTCTTTATAACAAAATTCAATTTACACTAAGGTACGACAAAGCGGTACTAAATCTAAGTTCATTAAAAACTAGGATAAAGTACAGAGACGCCTACTTTACGGTAGATTCAATTGATGGTGATAGCGTTCCTAGGCAATTGATTTATATTGTAGCAACTAAGGAGAATGACTATGAACAGGATAGGAATGGATGAGTTGGAAAAAGTAATTGATCAAGAGTTGAGTGATTACATTAAAGAGACGACATCTGCAATGCGAGAGGTAGTAGAAGAAGTAACAGACAGTGCTGTAGATACCTTAAAACTCTTATCTCCACGAAAAACTGGTAAGTATGCACGAGGTTGGAAAAGCAAGTCCACAAGTGACAGTCCTACAGGCTTAACAAAGACTATTCACAACCGAACACCAGGATTAACTCATCTCCTAGAAAATGGTCACGCTAAACAAAATGGTGGTCGAGTAGAAGGGCAAAAACATATTGAAATCGTTGAAAAAACTGCTGTTAAGTCACTTGAAGATAAGCTGAAACAAAAATTGTGAGGATTTAATGACATTAAAAGATTTCTATAACATTTTAACAAAAACAAAGTTGCCAGTAGCTTATCATCATTTTGAAGAAGGAAGAAGTCCAGTTCCGCCATTTATTGTATATCTTGTTAAGGACTCTGAAAATACTGGAGCTGATAATTGGAGCTATCATAAGACTCTTAATCTTCAAGTGGAACTATATACCTTAAAGAAGGACTTAGGAATCGAAACTAAGATGGATGACTTATTTGATAGTCATTCAATTTTTTTTGACAAAGTAGAGACTTATATCTCAACTGAAAAAATCTATCAAATTACATATTACATTTCATTAAACGGAGGATAGTTATGACTGAAAAAAATAAAGTTACATTCGGACTACAAGATGTCCATTGGGCAGAAGTTACAACTGAAGCTTCAAATGGCGCATTGACTTATGGGACGGTTGAACGATTACGAGGTGCAGCAGAACTAACCTTGGAACCGACTGGTGACAAAGGTTCTTACAAGGCAGATAATATCAACTTTTATACTTCAGAATCAAATGATGGTTATGAGGGAACATTGAAGCTCGCCTTATTAACTCAAGAATTTTTAACTCGTGTATTGGGGGAAAAATTGGATCCAACCACGAAAACAATTTCTGAAATCGCAAATGCTGAAAAGAAGAATTTCGCTCTGATGTTTCGTTTTGAAGGAGATAAGAAAGAAACACTTCATGTTTTGTATTACTGTTACGCATCACGTCCGTCAATGGGATCAAAAACAAAATCTGGTTCAGATATTAATGAGGTTGAGTTAAACTTTACTGCAAGCCCCCGTCCACTTGATAAGGTGGTACGTCGCAAAACGACAGAAGAAACAAGTGATGAGATTCGTCAGAATTGGTTCAAGGAAGTCTTTGAACCTCGTGAATAAAGGAGTTACAGATGAGAGATAGTATTACAATTTCAGGAAAGACCTATGAATTGGCTACTAATGCCTATACACCGATTGCCTATAAAGAACAGTTTGGTAAAGATTATTTTCAAGACTTGTTTTCAATGGTGAGTACGCAGTCAATTCTTGATAAGATTGAGCACCTAAATGAGGAAGAAAAACTCGAAACTGGTGACATTGATATATCCATCCTGACCAATTTTGATATGACTTTTTTTCACAGAATTTTTTGGGTGTTTGCGAAATCTGCTAATCCAAGAATTAAACCATTCAAAGAATTCTTTATGGAGATGGAGGAGTTTCCAGTTCAAGAAGTAGCAACTATCTTAATGAACATGCTTAACCAAGGGATGAATACAAGAAAAAAGCAGATCAAACAGAAACAGCAAGTGAAGAAATCTTTACGGTAGAAAGCTATTTATTTTGTTGTAAGGAAACTGGTTTATCCATAGACGACTTAAAACATATTTCAATTGGGATGGCTCTTGATTATCAAACTGACTATGTAAACTTGCGAACAAATGAAACAAGCAACACAAGAAAAGCAAATCAAAGTGATTTTGATAATTTTTAATAGAAAGGAGATGTGAACATGGCTGGAAATATAAAAGGTATCACAATAGAAATTGGTGGTGACACCCAACCCTTGCAAAATGCCTTAAAAGGGGTAAATAAACAAGCAGCTGAATCAACTAAAGAATTGAAACAAATTGATAAGGCTCTTAAGTTTGATACAGGAAATGTCACACTCCTTACTCAAAAACAAGAAGTGCTTGCTAAACAAGTTGAAACCACTAAAGAAAAATTAGCTACCTTAAGGCAGGCACAAGCCCAAGTTGAAGCTCAATTTAAGTCAGGTAATATCGGGGCGGAACAATATCGAGCCTTTCAAAGGGAAGTAGAAACTACTCAGACAGTACTGAAAAGTTATGAAAGCAAACTAGAGGGTGTCAATCAAGCCTTATCGGAAAATGGAAATCGAATAGGTACTACTAAAAGTCAATGGGATAGCTTGAAACAAGAACAAGCTCGTCTAGCTTCTGAGAGTGAAAAGTTAACGAGTCAATTTAAATTACAAGAAAGTGAACTTTCTTCAAGTGCTAGTGAATCTGAAAAGCTAGCTTTAGCTCAAAGAAAAGTAAATGAAAGTTCCTCTTTACTAGAAAAACAGATTCAGAATTTAGAGAAACAGCTAGAACTAACAAAATCTCAGTATGGCGAAAACTCGATTGAAGCCAATAAACTGGAACAGACTCTAAATGATACCAAAACGGCCTATAATCATCTTCAAAATGAGATGGAAGAGATGGGCACTAGTTCAACAAGTGCGAAGGATAATATATCAGAAATCAATCATCTCTTAAAGGCAGATATCCTAATGGAATTCAGTGATCGTTTAGCAGAATTATCACAAAAATTGATTGATTTTGGGAAACAGTCGCTTGAAGCTTTTAACGAAGTTGATGAAGGGATGGATATCATTGTCACCAAACTGGTGCTTCTGGCCAAGCTTTAGAAGAGATGACAACTATCGCAAAGAACCTTGCTACAGAAATTCCTACAGACTTTAATACTGCTGGAAGTGCAGTTGGTGAGTTGAACACACAATTTGGTTTAACCGGTGATAGTTTAAAATCAGCTTCAAGTTATCTCATCCAGTTTGCATCTATAAATGGGAGTGATGTTACTTCATCGGCTATTTCAGCTAAGAAAGCTATAGAAGCATACGGCTTACAGGCAACGGATTTGTCTAGTGTTCTTGATACTGTCACCTTTACCAGTCAAGCTACTGGTGTGGGTGTTCAAGATCTGATGGATAAGGTTGTTTCTGGAGCACCACAAATTAAGGCATTAGGACTTTCATTTGATGAGGGTGTGGCTTTAATGGGGAAATTTGAAAAGGCTGGTGTGGATTCATCAGCCTCTTTATCATCCTTATCAAAAAGCATCTGTGAAGTATGCGGCATCAGGAAAGACTTTGCAGCAAGGTTTATCTGAAACCATCGAAAAAATTAAAAATTCAACTAGCGAAACTGAAAAGTTAACTCTCGCTTCAGATATATTTGGAACTAAGGGTGCTCCACGAATGGTGGATGCCATTAATCGTGGTGCTTTATCTTTTGATGACTTAGCTGAAACAGCAAAGAAAGCATCAGGAACAGTCGGCTCAACTTATGAAGCGACACTAGATCCAATTGATAAATTTACAACTGCTCAAAATGAAGCGAAGTTAGCATTAGCTGAAGTTGGAGATGCTATTGCTGTCACTTTTGCACCGATACTAGAGATTTTAGCTGATTTGTTACGTTCAGTTGCAGAGTGGTTCTCTAGTTTATCAACGCCAGTAAAACAATTTATCATTATTGTAGGTAGCCTCATTACCGGATTAGGATTATTACTCCCTATATTTTTAGCACTTCAGGCAGCTGCCTTAGCAATGGGTGTCACAATTGGTGGCTTAATAGCAAGTGTAGCGCCTATTATAGCTATAGTCTTAGGAATTATAGCTGTTCTTGCTTTGTTAATGGTTGGAATAAAAGAACTTTGGGAACATAACGAGGGGTTTAGAACAGCAGTAATGGATATTTGGAATGCTATATATTCTTTTATATCTACTATCATTCAAGAAATATCAGACTTTATTTTAAGCATCTGGGGGACACTGACTTCGTGGTGGACTGAGAATCAAGAGTTAATTCTTGAAGCCGCAACCACAGTTTGGAATGCAATCTCAACAGTTATAACTACCGTTATGTCTATTCTAGAACCCTATATTCAGGCAGCATGGGAAAATATAAAACTGATTATCAGCACAGCTTGGGAAATCATCAAACAAGTAGTTGAAACGGCAATCAATCTTGTCTTAGGCATTATTAAAGCAGTAATGCAAATTATTACAGGAGATTGGTCTGGTGCATGGGAAACAATAAAGGCAGTTTTTTCAATAGTATGGGAATCCATCAAGTCAATTGTAAGCTTAGTTCTAAGTGCTATTAGTCAACTTATATCAAATACCTGGAATGGGATTAAGAACACAATTAGTAATCTCTTATCAGCTATTAGTAATGTTGTCAGTACAATTTGGAATAGTATCAGTTCAACTATTTCAGGTATTTTTAAAATGGAATCTCAAGTACAGTGTCCAATGTTTGGAATGGAGTAAAAAATACGATTTCAAATGCAATTAACACTGCCAAAAATGCAGTTTCAACTGCTATAACTGCTATCAAAAATCTCTTTAATTTCAGATTTCAGTAGCCACACATTCCTTTACCTCATTTTAGTGTGTCAGGATCTGCAAACCCTATGGATTGGTTAAAGGGACAAATTCCTAGAATCGGAATTGAGTGGTATGCAAAAGGGGGAATTTTAACAAAACCAACTGCCTTCGGAACAATAGGGAATTCCCTAATGGTAGGAGGAGAAGCAGGAAACGAAGCGGTACTCCCTTTAAATGAATCTACTCTTGGGGCAATCGGAAGAGGTATTGCAAGAACGATGGATTTAAGAATGCCAGACATCAACATTTCGATTACTGGGAATATTATCCGAGAACAGGCAGATATTGAAAAAATAGCAAATGAAGTAGCAAGTCGAATCGCAGAAGAATTAGCACGTCAAAAACAATTGAGAGGAGCCACTATATGATTAAAAGAAACGAGTTAGTCATAGACGGAATTGGAACTTCTAGTTTTCCTTTTAAGGTGATTGTCCACGAATCGCCTTCTGTTATCTTAGCGGAGAGTAAGACGAGTTTATTAGAACATAAAGGAATGAGTGGCGCTCTTTCGCAAACAAATCGGCACCGAGATTTGTTTGAAAAATCATATACGATATACATTGTTAAGCCCTCAGAAGAACAACTTCATCAATTTATGGGTCTATTTATCAAGGAGCAGTTTTGGCTTGAGAGTGAACGGATGAAAACCACACGTCTTTGGTGTTACCGAGTAAAATGTACTGAGGTAAAACAAGAGAGAGATGGTGTGTATGCGATGAAAGCTACCTTTATTTGTCATCCTACAAAGTTTTTTAAATCAATGGATAGACAAACTTTGACATCAAACGGTGTACTTAGAGTTCAAGGGACGTCTCTAGCGTTCCCCAAATAACGATAATGGGGAATTCGGCAACTGAGACTCAGTTTACGATTGGAGATCAGGTTATTAAAATTGAAAAACTTACAGAACCTCTTGTGATGGTAAACGAACCAAATAGTCCAAGTTTTCTAACAGTTAGCAAAAAGTACATCAAATGGTCTGGTGATTTTATCACTATTGATCCAAGCGCTAAAAAAGAAGTAGGCGTTGCTCTTGGTAGAGGTATTACTTCTTTAAGCTTTGAAACAAATTGGGGGTGGGCTTAAATGCTATTTTTGTTGAACAAAGATATTAGAACTGCAAAGTGGAATGGATTACCTCTTCATGAAACTAGCTCTGCTATTGTAAAAGAAACCCTGAACGGTGATTTCACCTTATCTATTCGCTATCCAATTACCGATTCTGGTATCTATAAACAAATAAAAGAGGATATGCTTATCAAGGCTCCTGTACCTGTCTTAGGATTCCAGCTATTTCGTATTAAAAAACCAATTGAAAACGATGATAGTTTGGATATAACCGCCTACCATATTTCAGATGATATTATGCAACGGTCTATCGAACCAATTAGTGTTGCTAATCTTACTTGTAGTATGGCCTTATCCCAAATGGTACAAAATACTAAGACTAATCTTGGTGATTTTTCATTTACCAGTGATGTTACAGATCGCCGTACTTTCAATACAGATGAGGTAAAAACACTTTATGCTGTCTTAATGGATGGTGCTCATTCTATTATAGGAACTTGGGAAGGGGAGTTGATTCGTGACAATTTGGCTCTGACAATCAAGAAGAATAGAGGTGAAAATAGGGGTGTTGTCATAACAACACATAAGAATCTAAAGTCTTACAAGAGAACAAAATCAACTCAATCAATCATTACTCGTATTCATGCAAAATCAACATTTAAACCAGATGGTAAAGATAAAGACCAGACAATTAAAATTACTGTCGATAGTCCTCTAATCACTTTCTATCCATATATCAATGAAAAAGAGTACGAAAATAATACTCTTAAAAGCATTGAGGAGTTAAGGAAGTGGGCTGAGGCTAAGTTTAAGAATGAAGGAATTGATAAGTTATCGGATGCTATTACGATTGAAGCCTATGAACTAGATGGTCAGGTTGTACATTTAGGGGATACTGTATATATCAAGAGTTTGAAACATGAGATTGATATTCCAAAAAAGGCAGTCGCTTATGAATTTGACGCACTGACACAAGAATATATCTCGATTACTTTTGATGATAAACCAATGGTAGGTAGTTCAACTTCGAATAGTGGAATTTCCACTGTCGCAAATGCAATTTTAGACTCTAGTTTCACATTACAAGAAGTCGCAATTGAAAAAGCTTTGAGAAATGCGAACACAGCCTTTGATGCCGAATTCACTAAACAAAAAGAATCAATCCTTGATGATATTGAAAAAGTCAAAGCTAGTGCAGAAGTTTACGCAGATGGTATTCGTCAAGAGATTGAAGGCAAGATTGCTGATGTTGATTCTAAAGTTCAATCTAATGAATCACTTAATGAAAATAGATACAACGATGTGTTGGTTAAAGCAAATAGTAGTAGAGATTTAGCTAATCATGCCTTAGAGGTCAGTAAAGAAGTTAAAGAAACTACTAATACAGTACTAACAGATACCTTAAATTATAAAAAAGAAGCTATTGCTGAAGCAAACCGTTTAGTTGAACTCAGCAAGAATAGCTTATTGAATCAAATTACGACAGTAGAATCTTCAATTGATAAGCTTACGGGTGTTATTACTAACAAAGTTTCAAAGACAGACTTTGATGCTATCAAAAATACCGTAGAGCAACAACGAACGGAAATATCACAAGCCAAGGATAAAATAAATCTAAAAGCTGAAAAGACCTATGTAGAAAATATTAAACAAACAGCTAGTGAAGCACTCCAAAGAATATCAGAGAACGCATTAGCAATATCTAAAACTAAAGCTGATTTACAAGTTGCTGCAGATGCTATAAAGACTAAAGTATCACAATCAGATTTTAATCAAACGACAAATCGACTTGCTAGTACTGAAACAACAATTAAAATTCAAGCAGGTGAAATAGCCAAACGATTGACTAGTAGTCAGGTAGAAACTGTAATCAATTTAAAAGGATTTCAAACTAAATCAGATGTTGATAAAAATATTTTAGATAGAGGTTATGTAACGAACTCTAGCGTGCAAAACTTAGTTAGAGAAACATCTAACAGTTTCACTCGGACTATTAGTGAAACTAAAGCTTTAATACCAACTAATGTTTCTCATCGAAACTTAGCATCTGGTTCCAGTGATAGTTGGACTTCATACAAAGAAATAAACTCGAAACTCAATTGGATTCAAACATTAGGAAAAATTCCTTATGGTGATTCGACTGGCATTTATTCAGGGACAAAAATCAATCTATTTGTTTATATTTCTGTCGATAATGTTGTATTAGATTCAACTGTTACTCCTAGAATTATCTTACAAGGTCCAGGCTATAAAAAATCAGATAATAGTGCTGTATGGAGTGTTCATTCTAATCCCTTTCATACCTCTTGGTCTACTACATTAAAAACTGGTACAAACTACCATCTTATTAAGATTTCTCGAATGGTAACAGATGAGATGTTCAATAATTTTAAAAACTTTGAATTACAATTTCGTATTGATGGAGCAAGTTCAGGTAAGTTTCATTGGAGAGCTTTAATGATTACTACTGGAGATATCTTCCCAAATTATTGGACTAAACCTATCGAAGATTTAACAACTGTAACGGCTTTTAACGAAGTAAAAGATACTCTAGGTAGTCATACAAGAACTATTAGTGAACAGGGCAAAACAATTAGTCAGGTTGTACAAACATCCGAAGGACTGATTACAAGAGTCAGTGATTTGATTGATAACCAAACTTAGTATACGATCCAACCAATTTTAGTAAATATAAAGAACGTGAACCGAATTCGAATTTAGTTATGACTGGAACTAATGAATACAAGTTGCTAAGAATTGCACAAAGTGGCAGGACAACAAATGGTTGGCGTGGTTTCCAAATGCCTCTTCATAGTCAAAAATTTGTTGCTGGTGAGAAACTTTCTTATAGAGTCAATTTATGGATAGATGTACTACCTGATGGAAAAGTTGGTTTTGAAATCAAATCAGGTAACTCAATAGGAGGTTTCACCATCAGTCCGACTAGAACGGGCGCAGCTCAAATTTTTTTACAGGAACTTTTACGATAAATAAAACCGTGACAAAAACAGATGATTTTGGGCTTCATATTTGGCTAGAAAAGAACGGCACTGTTGCAGTTGGCCAAATTTCAATTGTTCGAGGTAGTCAGCCACCTAAAAACTTTGTAGATAGTACATCCTTTCAACAAATTGCAACAGAAAGTCTTGTTCAGCAACATCAAGGTTCCTATTCGATTCAAAATTTAACTAATGCTGGATCTTTAATTTCAGGGATTAATTTAGGTGCAAATGGAATCAATCGAATTATTGGCAAGGCAACTCATATCACTGGGGATACTTTAATTGATAGAGCAGTCATTAAATCAGGAATGATTGATAAATTAAAGACATCAAACTTTGAATCTGGGTCTGTAACTACTATGGTATTAGCATCGAATTCAGTAACCGCAGATAAAATTGTCGTGGATCAAGCGTTTTTTAATAAGTTAGTTGCAAATGAAGCTTATTTACGACAGCTGTTTGCAAAGAATGCTTTTATCAATAGTGTACAAAGTGTTAGGATTGATGCTAGTCAAATAAAGTCAGGCTTACTAAGTGGTGATAGAATTCAGGGTGGCACAATAACTGGAACCACAATTTCTGGTGGATTATTAACTGGAGAAACAAAAATTAAGTTAGGTGCTTATGGTTCATTTGACGCTATCAACGGTGGATTACAGATTAATGTTCCTCGTCAGTTTAATTCTAAAGATGGTTTAGGTGTACAATTTATAGGTTCTTATGGTCGAGGGGACAATGTTCCTTACGGCTTATTTATTTACAAGGATTCAGATTTTACTACTGGAAACACTGCAAGTGATAGTGATGATTTTCTATTGACGGTCGAAGGATACATTAAGGCAAAAGGAATTGGCTGGTTAAAGTACGGCAAAAGTAGCATTAATGGCTCAACTACAGGAACTATTAGTTATTGGAATTCTAATAATGTATCTCTAGACTTTGGTGGATCAGGAAATGATATTTACTACTCATATAACGGAAAGGCTTATAGCTTATGGCAAATTGTTAACCAACATTTTTCTGATAAAAACTTAAAAGAGAATATAGGCTTATCTAACTATAAAGCACTCGATTTTATCAAAAGATTTCAATTTAAAGAGTATGACTGGAAGAAAATAGGGAATCGTATTCAAAAGGCTCATACCAAAATTGGACTCATCGCTCAAGATGTTCAACAAATTGACTCGTCACTTGTGTATGAAAATGGTGGTTTTCTGAATCTTGATAATACAAGATTAACGAATATCGCTTTAAAAGGAATTCAAGAGTTAATACTTGATATTCGAAAATTAAATAAACGATTGGAGATGTTAGAAGATGAACACAGATTTAATCCATCAATTAGCAATGGAGTCGTTGACTAAGAAACTAGCACAAACCGAAGGTCAAGCAGCACAAAATGAGGCTCTTTATTTGGTTGTTGCAAGCGAATTGCAGTTAATGAAAGATGTATTAGAATACGACTCAGACCTAAAAGACTTATTTGAGGAAGTAAAAACTAAAAGAGAGAAAGGAGAAAGTTAATGGCATTAGAAATTACTAAAACAACACGTTTGGTTGGAAATTTGAAGATTGGTGATGAAGTAGTTAAGCAGTATACTGTTGATGTTGATGAACATGGTGTTTCTACAGTATCTGAGTTTCTCTATCATTCAGAGCTCTATGCGGAGCATCGTCTCGAAATGAGAAACCAAGAAAAATTGTTCCGAGATAAACGATATGAATTAGAAGATGCTGTTTTAGCTGAAATTGAGTCAAATAAAAAAGAACTATAGGGAGTATTAAAAATGGATATTGAATTGTTTAATTTTTTAAGAAAGCTCATCGAAACAGAAGATGGGCTTATTTTGTATGCGTTAGCGTTAATTGTCATCATGGAAATTGTAGACTTTGCATCAGGCACATTTGCTGCAATTGTAAATCCTGATGTTGAGTATAAGAGTAGAATTGGAATCAATGGATTAATTCGAAAAGTCTTAGGGATTTTTATGTTACTGTTATTGATTCCGATGTCTGTTTTGTTGCCTGAAAAAACTGGATTTATGTTTCTGTATTCGATTTATATCGGATACCTAGTTTTTACTTTCCAATCACTAATTGAGAACTATCAAAAAGTAAAAGGGAATATTCTACTTTTTAAACCAATTTTAAAAGCTTTTGAACATCTAACTGAAGGAAAGTCTAACGATGATAAGGAGGATAATCATGGAAGTTGATAAAAGTAGATTACGAACAAATCTTCCTCAAATCGGTGAGCAACCCTATCGACAAGTTCATGCTCACTCTACAGGTAATCCTAACTCAACAGCACAAAATGAAGCGGATTACCATTTGCGTCGTCCAGTTGAGTCAGGATTTTTCTCCCATGTGGTAGGGAATGGTCGTATCATGCAAACTTGGTTAGTAGACCGAGGTGCTTATGATGTTGGTGGCGGATGGAATGTTGAAGGTTACGCTCAAGTTGAACTAATAGAAAGTCATGAATCTAAAGAAGAATTCATGAGAGATTATCGACTTTATGTCAAGCTATTACGTGAGTTAGCTGACGAGGCTGGAATCCCTAAAACTCTAGATTCTAGTAGTCTTGCTGGGATTAAAACTCATCAATTTTGTACTTACAACCAACCAAATAATGGAAGTGATCATGTAGATCCCTATCCATACCTTGCAAAATGGGGCATTAGTAGAGAACAGTTTAAGAAAGATATTGAATCTGGTCTAACTGAAGGAAACTGGAAACGAAACGAAGTTGGTTGGTGGTGGGAAGAAGCAGATGGCTCTTATCCAAAATCTCAATGGAAATATCAAAGGAGAATGGTTCTACTTTGATAATAGAGGCTACTGTTTCATCAATAAATGGTTCAATGATGGCAAGGATTGGTTTTATTTAGATAAGCGTGGTGCCATGGTTACTGGTTGGATGCATATCGATCATCGTTGGTACTATTTTAAGTCGGATGGTAGAATGGCTAAAGGTTGGGTAAAATATCGTGAAACTTGGTATTACTTGGATGAAAAAGATGGGGATATGAAATCTAAGCAATTTATTAAATCAGGAAACGGATGGTACTATCTCAAGTCTGATGGTTCGTTATCAGTAAAACCAGAATTTACGATTGAACCTGATGGTTTGATTACTACTAACTAAGAGTTTGTAGATACTACTCTTAAAATAAATCTTTAAACAAAATAAACCACCGAAGTTGGTGGTTCATGTGGTATAATATCTATTGTAGATAAGTGAAGACGGTGGCTCCTTATACCGAAAGAGAGGTGATGCCTATGGGCAGTTCATCAAAATCTGACGGAAAGGAGGGGCACTCTTTTGACCGCATTTGAAGTTGTACAGACAATACTTGGTTTTGGTAGTTTTGCCATTACTTTGATTGGCTTGTGCTATAAAATCTTCAAAGACAAGGACAAAAAATAATCCGTCCCCACTTTTGAGCGAGTAGGACGGATTAAATCTGTTATACGAGCTACCGTCTTTTTAACGGTTCTACATTGGAGTTGAGTTGGTAGCTCAGCTCCTTTTTCTATGTTTATTATAACATATTGCGATTAAATTTCAAATAAAAAATCTAAGCCTGGTGAAGTACATCAGGCTTTTTCTTTTTGATTTTTTCTTAAAACCGGAAAAATCTATCTTGAAAGTACCTATTTAGGTAAGAGGACAATAAAGACATTTTGTTAAAGTACAGGGTTGCTGATTACTTGACTAATATAGCGTTTAGAGGGATATATAGTGTGTAAAAACTTCTTCTAGGAGGAAAAATGAATATAAGAAAAATTGAAGCAAAGAATAACAAAAGAAAAAAGAGAATTTGTGCATATGTTCGAGTTTCTACAACCAACGGAAGTCAACTTGATTCGCTAGAGAATCAAAAAGTCTATTTTGAAAAGTTGTATGCTGAACGTGATGATGTTGAGTTTTTGGGTGTTTTTTGTGACAAAGGGATTTCGGGTTCAAAGTATGATAGACCTGATTTTCAAACTATGTTAGATGCTTGTAGAAAAGGGCAAATTGATGTTATCCATACTAAGTCAATATCAAGGTTTGCAAGAGATCTCATAAATGTTCTTGAAATAAGTCGAGAATTAAAAACTCTTGGTATTGATATCTTTTTTGAAGAGCAGAATATCCACACTTTATCAAATGAAGGTGAAGTTATCTTGACTGTGTTAGCAAGTTTGGCTGAGGAAGAGTTACAAAGCATGAGCGGAAACCAACGATGGAGTTTTCGTAGAAAGTTCCAGAAAGGAGAATTACTCATTAATGCTAAACGGTTTTTAGGGTATGATTTAAACGAAAAAGGTGAACTTGTTATAAACAAAGCAGAAGCGCAAATAGTAAGAACCATCTTTTATAGTTATTTGGAAGGAATGGGTACACATAGGATTGCTAAAAAACTTAATGAGGGCAAGGTTTCAACTGTAACAGGAAAGAAATGGTATGACAGTACAATTCGTAATATCTTAAAAAACGAAAAATACAAAGGCTCTTTACTACTTCAAAAATACTTTCATGACGGTGTAAACGGTCCAAAGAAATTAAATCAAGGGCAGGTTGAACAATACTATATTGAAGATAATCATGAAGGAATTGTATCTAAGGAAATATGGGAAAAGGTTCAGGTAAAAATGAAAAGCCGTTCTCGGATCCAAGGTACAAATAAAACCTATAAATTTTCTAGAATGTTAAAATGCCAATATTGTGGTTCAACATTAAAAAGACAGGTATCTTATAAGAAAAAGATTGTTTGGTGTTGTTCCAAATATATCAAAGAAGGAAAAAATTCCTGTAAAGGTATGAGAGTCCCTGAAAGGGATATTGAAGATTGGAAACTAAGTTCACCAGTAATTGTGTTAGAAAGGATTGAAGATGGAGAAAAACATTACAGTTATACCGGCCAAAAAGGTACATCAAACAGTCATATCTCAAATTCAGAAAAAAATCAGAGTAGCCGCTTATTGTCGAGTGTCTACAGACCAAGACGAGCAGCTATCAAGTTATGAGAATCAGGTCAATTATTACCGTGAATACATCTTAAAACATGAAGATTATGAGTTAGTAGACATCTATGCAGATGAAGGCATTTCAGCAACTAATACAAAAAAACGTGATGCTTTTAACCGACTAATACAAGATTGTAGAGATGGTAAGGTGGATAGAATTTTAGTTAAATCTATTAGTAGATTTGCCAGAAATACATTGGACTGCATCAAATATGTAAGAGAACTGAAAGAACTAGGCATCGGAGTAACGTTTGAAAAAGAGAATATTGATAGCCTAGATTCAAAAGGTGAAGTACTACTTACCATTTTATCCTCACTCGCACAGGATGAATCGAGATCTATTTCAGAAAATTCAACTTGGGGAATTCGTAAGAAATTTGAGCGTGGTGTAGTTCAGGTAAACACTACAAACTTTATGGGATATGACAAAGATGAAAAAGGAAATCTCATTATAAACCATGAACAAGCTAATGTCGTAAGGTATATATTTGATAGATTTCTAGAAGGATACAGTCCAGAATTTATTTCCAAAGAGTTAAGAGAACAGGAAATACCAGGTTGCACAGGTAAAGCAAAGTGGTGCCCAAGTGCTATATGGAAAATGCTTCAAAATGAAAAATACAAGGGTGATGCTTTGCTTCAGAAAACCTATACCGTTGATTTCCTGACGAAGAAAAGAATTGATAATGATGGACAAGTTAATCAATACTATATCGAGAACAATCATGAACCAATCTTAGATAGAGAGAAGTGGGAGATTGTTCAGTTAGAAATAGCAAGAAGAAAGAAATTTAGAGAACAACATAAGCTCCAATTTTATATCATGCAGAAAGAAAACAATCCCTTTACAACAAAAGTATTTTGCGCCGAATGTGGTTCAGCATTTGGTAGGAAGAATTGGACTACAAGTCGTGGTAAACGGAAGGTATGGCAGTGTAATAATCGATATAGGATAAAAGGCAAGATTGGATGTTTAAACAATCATATCGATGAAGAAATGCTTGAGAAAGCCGTAGTAATGGCTGTAGAACAACTAAGTAAGAATGTTGACTTGTTGCACGGAAAGTGGAACAAAGTTTTAGAAGAAAATCGTCCGCTAGAAAAGCACTATAGTTTGAAGTTGGCAGAAATGATAAACAAGCCCTTGTGGGAATTTGATTCTCATGAGATGTGTCAAGTATTGGATAATATTATAATTGCAGAGGATGGGCAGATAACTGTCAGATTCTTAGAGGGAACTGAGGTAGATTTATAGAGTAGACAAAAGGTTATGATGATAGTGGGCAACTATTGTGGTTATAGCCTTTTTTTGCATTTTTGTGATAGAATATATAATATTAGAGATACTTGGATTGGCGATGAGTTTGATAGACTTATAAGAAGATAATATCAAAGCAAATGAAGAAATTCAAAACATCTGTGATTTATTTGCGAATGATCCGAATGTAATAGTTTTTCCTATTCATGGATGTTCTACTGATGTATTTAGAACAATTTTGGATAGATTTCCTGTACTGAATATTATCCATTTAGCGGACCATACATATACGAAACCTAATGGGGAGATATTACTTTCTTTTGTAGATTCAAACATGACTTCTATAAAATTTAGTAATTGGATTTCTAACCATAGATTTTATTATTCATTTCTTAACTGTTATTCAACTTTAGAGTTCGCATTGTATTCACGTTTACAAAATTCAAACTTTTCTATTTTTCATAGAGAGAAAGTTTAATCGAGCATAGCATATGAGTTTTCGGAACATTTCTATAAAGTGATTTCAAGTAGTGGAGATTTTAATCAGGCCTGGCAACTAGCTGTTGCAAATTGTACTGAGTCTCCCTTGAATTACATCAATTGTTAGTATATTTAGTTATATAGGGAGGTAGATATTGATATGGCTAGTAGCACTGAGAGGATTGGCATACATCAATGTGGAGTTATTGCAGAAAGAAATAGTTGGCTGTTTAGAGAGCAGCCAGTTAATGATATAGGTATAGATGCTCATATGGAATTTGTTGTAGATGGCAAACCAAGACAACACCTTGCATTACAAATCAAGTCAGGACCAAGTTGGTTTAGGGAGAAAAAAGATAACTGCATTATTTTTAGGAACATAAATGAGAGACAATATAATTATTGGACGATGAATTCTCTTCCGTGTATAATTGTTCTGTTTAATCCTGATGATGGTATGTGTATTTGGCAAGAGTTAACTCCTAAAACAATTAAAAAAACTAAAGAGGGAGGAGGCAAAGGATATTATGTGAAAGTTCCTATAAATCAAGTTTTTTTGGATAAACAATCAAATAACCACCTTCTTTCCTATACGAATTTACCGCAACATATTCAAAATTATAACTTTCTGCTATCTCAGAAAAATTTATGGAAATTATACAAACTGGAGGTGAAGTTAAACTACATTCAACAGAGTGGGTTAATAAGTCTAGTGGTAAAGGTGATACTAAGTTAATTGTTAATGATGGTCAAGAAACTAAAGAGTATGCCTATCCTTATTGGTTTCCTTTTACACCGTATACCGATGTTTTTCCTCGATTATTTCCATGGGCATATTTTTCTGTTGATGAAGAATTTCTTGAAGAAAGTGATTATGAATTATGGAAACAACTTCATTGTTGGTATGATAGTGAGATAGATGAATGGATAGAAGTAGGAGATACATTTGAGCAATTTCGCAAAAAATTACCCCCTATACGATCTATTGATCATTCTGGTGAAGTTGCAGAATATATGTTGATTCTCAGTTTGAATGAATTGGGAAAATCGTTCTTAGAGGTAGAGCAATTTATATCTGAAACTAGACCATACACCAAAGCAAGACCAGAATCAAAAGATGAATAAAGGAGCATAATCATGAAAAAGCTTAAACTTAATAGTGGTATGAAATCAGAAAAAACTATAGATGGATATAGACTAAATCCTACGGAGAAGTATGTTATCAATTTGGAAGATGAAATGGAATTTGCAATATCTACAATGCAAGCAATTTATATGTTTGGTTTTCCACCAGCATTTAAAAATTGGCATGCTTGGCTATTTGATAATGGTTTTAGTACAGAAACACCAAATCCAACAAATGAATTTGTAGCAAAGTTTTATGGAAGAGAACCTCTTTGGAAAACTCCATATTCAATGGGAATAGTTGTAAAAGCAGAGGAAGATGATGATTTCTACATTGTTATGGAATGTAGTAGTAAAAATACAGGTTTCAAACACACACAAATTATCCTTACTATGGATGGCTGTCTTTGAGTGGAATCCTTCCATAATATAATTTCAAACTCTGACTATTCTGTATCGTGTTATAGTATAGAAATTTCTCTCACCACATGTTGAGGCAGTATCACTGCTTGTACGAACTTAGAAAAAAATGTTGACGAAAAATCCTTGGTGTCAAGGTTTTTTTGGTATCCTCAAAAAGGTAATTTTATAATTGACAGTTTGTCAGTAGAGTAGTATAATTTATAAACAGGAGGAATAAAATGCGAGATGTAAAAGATCCGGAAATTCGACGGGCTGAGATTATGGATGCTGCTATGCTCCTCTTTATGGAGAAAGGATATGCGAACACAACAACTCAGGATATAGTCGATAAGGTAAATATATCACGAGGTTTGTTATACTATCACTTTAAGAACAAAGAAGATATTCTGTATTGTCTTGTGGAACGTTATTCAGAGAAATTATTGAGAGATATTCACGTGATTGTCAATGATGATGACAAAACTGCTATTGAAAAAAATAAGAGCCTTTTATAGATGCCACAATAATCTCTACAGATAACGTTTCAGCAGAAGGAACTGAGTTACAAAAGACGGTTGATCTTGAAGAAAATCGTTATATGTTAGATAAGTTATCTCATAAGCTCATTGAAAAACTAACTATATATTTTGAGAGGATAATAAATCAAGGCATCTCAGAAAAAGTATTTTCTGTAAAATATCCATCAGAAACAGCAGAATTTCTGATGACAGCCTATGTTTTTTTGTTTCAAAATAACATAGGTATAAAAACTTCAAAGAAAAGAAACTGTCAAAGATTACTTGAATGCATTTAAGATAATGCTGGAACAAAAATCTAAATACAAAAAGGACTCTTTAGCAATTAAAAAAAGATAGAATGTTTGTAAAGAGAATCTATGTACCGATAGCTAAATCAAAAACAAGCTATCGGTATTATTTCAAAAATATGACTGACAAATTGTCAATAGAGGTGAAAAATATGTTAGAGATAAAGAATTTTAGTAAAAGTTATGGGGATAAGAAGGTTGTGGATAACCCATCTATTTCAGTACAGCCTGGAGATATTTATGGTTTTATTGGAGCAAATGGTGCAGGCAAAACGACAACGATAAAGGCAGTTGTCGGTATCCATGATTTTGAAGACGGAAGTATAATTATCAACGGTCATTCTATTAAAGAAGAACCTGTTATTTGTAAAAAAATGATGGCGTATATCCCTGATAATCCAGATTTGTATGAACATATGACAGGACTTCAATATATTAATTTTATTGCTGACTTGTTTGAAATTCCTACAAAAATACGCAAGGAGAGAATACAAAAATACGGTGATTTATTTGATATGACTGAGCATCTTTCGGGGATTATTTCTTCATATTCACATGGAATGAAGCAACGAACAGCCATTATTTCTGCACTTGTACATTCTCCCAAACTGTTGATTTTAGATGAACCTTTTGTTGGGCTAGATCCCAAAGCAACTTTCCTACTAAAGAAAATTATGCATGAGTGTGTTTCAGATGGAGGTGCTATTTTCTTTTCAACCCATGTATTGGATGTTGCGGAAAAATTATGTAATAAGATTGCCATTATCAAAAATGGAAAGTTAATTGCAAGTGGCAATACAGGAGACGTCAAAGGTGATGAATCATTGGAGGCATTTTTCATGGAGGTGCAGGACAATGAGTAACATTTGGATACTGCTTAAAGCGCAATTGATTAATTTCTTTCCTATTAACGAGATTAGAGATTCACGAAATAAAAAACAAAGTTCAATGGCTATTGCGAGTTTTGGCATAATAACTCTTTCCTTATTTTGCTTTGTTTATAATATAATAACAGCGAAAACATTGGTACACGTCGGACAGCAGAACTTGATTCCAGCATATATGGTATCTGTCTCAAGTTTTTCAATATTATTTTTGACAGTATTTTATTCGAATGGCATTTTATTTGGCAGTCGAGATATGGAAATTCTCCAATCCTTACCTGTTAAAAGTTCGTATATTATCACCAGCAAGTTCATGTTTATGTACTTATTGAATTTTTTAATAGGCTTGATGTTTATGCTTCCGGGTGGAATTATATGGGGCTTGAACGGAAGTTTAAACCTCCTACAGATTATATTGTATTTTACTTCTATAATTTTTGCCCCTTTGATCCCCATGTGTATAGCGGCATGCATGGGACTCGTTATTGTTGTCGCTTCATCTTTTTTTAAAAGAAAAAATGTTATCTCTCTTATTTTTTCATTTGCGATGCTAGGTATAATTGGATATTTTGCATTATCAGCTTTGCAATCAGGTGATGAAAGTAGTATTGGGGTTACTCTGGCTAAGCAAATTACTGGACTGTATCCAATTTCTAGACTATTTATGTCATACTACAATTTTCCAATGTACTATGGGATGGGATTTTATATAGTTCTTTCAATAGTCGTCTTTTATCTATTTGTCAAAATTGCTTCGTTGAAGTATGGACTACTTAATATACTTGCCAATACAAAATCAAGTTATGCTAATGACAAAGTATCTTATGAAAGAAAATCGGTATTTTTTTCCTTGTATCAAAAAGAGCTTGGACGATTTTTAAGTTCTTATATGGCAGTCTTGAATGCTGGGCTTGGAGTGATTCTTTTATGTGTCTTTAGTATATGTTTCCTGTTTAATTCTGTCGGTCAAATAGGAAATTCAGCAGGAATTGAAAAATATAAATGAGTATCTTTCAAACTTAGCTCCCTGCCTTTATTGCATCTATGCTTTCACCAGTTGTCCAGCAGCTTCATCTATATCTTTAGAAGGTAAAAATATTTGGATTTTGAAAAGTTCTCCAGTTGAAGTGAAAACGATTTTAAATGCTAAGATAGCTGTCAACCTTACACTTCATTTGATTGGATATATGATTTCTGTATCTGTATTTATGCTGAAACTTGATATGAGTCCTATTCAAGTTATGAATCTAGTTATTGTTCCTATATGTTACTCCATTTTTTTATAATGGTAATCGGAATTTCATTAAATAAAAAAATATCCCAACTATGATTGGGACAGTGAGATGATAGTTGTCAAACAAAGTCTTCCTGTTATTGTAACTGGAATTATTAGTATGATTACGCTTATTACGCCTATTTTGCTTAATTGGTTTTTTTAATCTTCCAATTATATTTGTTTTGCAAGCAGTATCAGTAATTTTACTGGCTATTTCGTTTAGAGTTTATATAAAAATGACCAAGTTAAATTTTTATCTAGTTAAAGGAGGAAAATAAGATGAAAAAATAGACTGTTAAAAAGATATTTTGGTTTTTGTTGGGAAATGATGGTCATCATAGTCATTATTTGTGGGTTTCTCCCTGAGAAAGTTCCTATTCATTTCAATGCAAAAGGAGTAGCAGATATGTTTGCAAATAAATACTATCTTCTACTAGCTACAGTCATCCCTTATTCTGCATATTGGAAGTTTGTTAGGGAAAGTGATAATAAAAAAGATTAAATGAAACACCATCTATATTTACAAATTGCATCAAAATTAAGAACGACTATTTTAAGAGGTGATTATGCACCTGAACAACAAATTCCTTCAATAAGGAGATTAGCAGAAAACGAGAAGTGTAATCCGGCAACTGTCCAAAAAGCAATGAAAGTTCTCGAAGAACAGAATTTGGTTACTAGCTGTGGAACATTAGGATATTTTGTCATAGCAAGCGAGCAAGAAATAAAGGAGTTAAGATATCAAGAATCTAACAAGCTAGTGAAAATTTTGTTTGAAAAACTTGGTGAGCTAGGCTTTTCAGAAGATGAGATTGTTAATTTATTTTTTAGAAAAGATGCTTAGAAGAAGTTGAATGGAAATTTATTAGGATTTTTGTGAAAGTATAGAAAAGCCTTGATTTTAAGGCTTTTTTTGTGTTTTTGTGATAGAATATAGGTAGTTATAATCGAGAGCAACTAATTAGCAGTAAAAACATTATTCATTAAATAATCAAGCTAGCGTAGACGAACTGGATAGGTTACTAGTGAAAAACTGCAAAATGTGTTGTGAAATGAATCGGAGAGTGCTTGATGGATTTTAGTAGTAAGATAGCCATAAATAAAGGCTGGTCAGATGATAAAAAAATATTATGTGACAGATCAAAAATCAGCAAAAAAATATTTCTTGCGTGTTTCTGATAAGGAGAAGTTAGATTCTAAAAAAATTTGAATTTGATATGATGGAGAAAGTAGCTTCTCTTGGAGTTCCGATGTGTAAACCGATTAGCATAGAACTCTGCGGTGACGAAGTACATTCTTTACATGAATGGATAGACGGGAAAGATGCTCGAGAAACCATTTTAACTTATTCGAAAGAACAACAATACACTTACGGACTAGAAGCAGGAAGCATCCTTCAAAAGATTCATTCACTCCCTGTAACAGAAGTTCGTGAAGATTGGGAGGTCTTTTATAATCGAAAAATTGATGACAAAATCTCCAAATACAAAAAATGCCCCGTTCAATACGAAAAATGGTCAGATTTTTTTATTGATTTTTTTAAATGCAAATAGAGAATTATTAAAAGATAGACCTCAGGTTTTCCAACATGGAGATTATCATATCGGGAATTTCATGATTGGTGAAGATCGTAATATTTATGTCATTGACTTTGATCGATTTGACCTTGGAGATCCTTGGGAGGAATTCAATCGTATTGTATGGTCTGCTCAAGTTTCACCTTCTTTTGCCTCTGGTATGATAGATGGATATTTTGATCATAAGGTTCCAGATTTATTTTGGAAACTTCTTGCTATCTATATTCTAAATAACATAGTTGGTGCTCTTCCATGGTCCGTTCCTTACGGAGTTGAAGAAATATCAGTAATGCAAAATCAAGCTAAGGAAATTTTAGAATGGTATGATGATATGAAGCAAATCATTCCTAGTTGGTATTTGATTGAGAAAAAAACTGAATAATAAAAGAGTTTATTAAAGAAGAATTTGGTAGTTGGGACGTTAAAAGTAAAGAGACTCAACAAGTTTACAAGTTAGCAAGTAAATTTTTTAAATGACAATTATCAGCTATAAAGTTGAAAAATGGTAACTATAAAATAGTTTCATTCTACATTTTAATTTTAAACAACAACTCAGTTACTTTCGTTCTTTAATATAGGAGTATACTAGCACCACACGTGGAGTGTGTATCTCTGCTCGTGAAAGCTTAGAACCTTTTGATAAATCGAATAGAAAAAATTCTTTAAATCAATGCTTTTTGTGATGTATGGTGAAGTATCAAACTGAGAGCAGCAGTTGAGTGTCTTGGTTTGATAGGTGGAGTAGTTGGGTTTTTATTTCCATTAACATTTAGGGTATATATTTATTTTCAATGGGCATGGCTTTATAGGAATAAATGTATACCTTTTTTTAATTGGTTAAATGCGTGAAGTTATATTTTTTTAAGATTGATGCCGCTAATTTATACTGTAATCAAATAGGAGTGTAAGAGCATTTGTGGTATAATAATTGTTGCTATTAATAATACCATTCGCGCTGAAAGTGTTTGGTTTTTTAACATAAGAAAGTTGAGTACTATATATGGGAATTGCTGAGAAACGAATTGAAGAGTTGAAAGGTATGAAATTTAATGTTCCATCGTATCAAAGAGGATATCGTTGGACTATGCACGAGGTGACCACTCTATTAGAGGACTTGTACAATCATGATTCTAAATTAAAGTATTGTCTGCAACCTTTAATTGTAAAAAAAGTTTCTGAAAACACCTATGATATTGTTGATGGACAACAGAGGTTGACAACTATTTTTATTTTCCTGAAATTTATGTCCGCAGAATTTGGGGGTAGCCGTAGAAGAAGTAATCAATATGAGTTTTTTTGAATTAGCATACGAAACGAGAAAAAAAAGTAGCAGTTATTTAAAAGAATTAAGTTTTGATACATACAAACTTATTGCAGAATACGATATTGATGCTAGTCATATTAGTAATGCTTTTTCTGCAATTGATGATTGGCTTGATAAAGATGATATTAATTCGGATAATGCTTTACATGATATATACAAGGTACTGACAGAATCAGTATTCTTCATTTGGTACGAAATTGATGAAACTGAGGATCCAATTAATATTTTTTTACGAAAGTAAACTTGGGAAAAAAATTCCATTGACAAATGCAGAACTTATTAAAGCTCTTATATTAGATAAAAAAATAATTATGTGGATGGATATGAGAGTGAAAGAATACATCGTTCGATAGCCTGGAATCGGATTGAACACCGACTCCAGCAAGATACATTTTGGAACTTTTTAACTAATAATGCAATATACGATACTAGGATTGATTTTTTATTTAACCTACAAGCTAACAATGACCCAGTCAATAGTAGTATAGACAAATATAGCACTTTTTTTACACTATTTATGAGGGATATAAGATTGCGAAAAAAATAAAGTAGAGTTTATAAATCAGTTCTGAATTCTATCCAATTGTTATTTGAGGAATTGAACAATTGGTATATGGATCTCAGATAGATATCACCTTATCGGCTATTTACTTTTCTTTAAATAGCTTGAATATTAATAAAGTGTTTGCTGCTACGAGAAAAATAAAAAAGTCGGAGGCTTTCACTAAGTTAAAAAGAGCTTGCCTGTGAAACAATCCCTGAGATTGAAGATATTGAGAATCTTTCATATGGAAGCAAATCTGTACGGAGTCTATTGTTGCTTTTTAACTTAGTGACGTTGATTAATAAAGGAGAAAAACAGTACCGTTTTCCATTTGATTTATATAAAAAAAAAATGGGATATTGAGCATATTCATGCAACTGCCGATGAAAGTGCGGAGCCTGATGACAGTATTGGAAATTTGACATTATTGGATCAGAATACCAATAGAAGTTATCAGGATGCCCCCTTTTATGAAAAAAGGAAAACTATTATCGAAGTTGATGCTGAAGGTAAATTTGTACCTGTTTGTACTCGGAATGTTTTTTTGAAGGTATATAGTTGTAATCCTGAAAACTTTAACTCTTGGACTGAGGATGACAAATCTGATTATATTAGTTCTATGAAGAAAGAATTAGCTAAGTTTTTTTAATTTGGAAGAGGAGTAGGTATGAGTGAGCAAACTAAGTTCAACTTGAAAAACACTTTTTGGAAAAACTATAATGTTGTTATTCCTTTAATTCAGAGAGATTACGCCCAAGGTAGACTAGACGTTAGAACTACTGATGTTAGGAAGAAGCTACTACAAGACATAAATGCAGCCTTAACAAGTGAGGATAATCTGCCTTTAGACTTAAATTTTATCTATGGAAAGTCATCAAACGGTCAATTTATTCCGCTAGATGGTCAGCAAAGATTGACAACTTTGTTTTTAGTTTACTTGTACGCATTTAGAAATAGTGAGAGCTGCGATTTTCTACGTAATTTTTCCTACGAGACAAGAGATTCTTCCAAACAGTTTTTCACTAGTTTGTTTGAATTCAGAAAAGATATTTTCGAAACTACTGTACTTCCATCTGAATTTATTAAAGATGCATCATGGTTTGCAGACTCTTGGCTGTTAGACCCTACTGTTCAAGGAGCACTTGTTACATTAGATGAGATAACTGAACAATTTCATGATGATTTTTGATTATGAGGAAATTTTAAGTAAAATTGATGGACATAAAGTTGTATTCAATTTCTTAGATATTGATGAACTTGGCTCTGAAGATGAACTTTATATCAAATTAAATTCCAGAGGAAGGCCTCTGACAGATTTTTGAAAAACTTCAAAGCAAGATTCATTTCTAGATTACATATAATTAACGGAGAATTAGCTAGTAGTTTTACTAAAAAAATTTGGATACTAAGTGGACGGATACTGTATGGAAAAATCGATAAAGATAAATTTGATATAAATTTTTTTAAATTTATTTGAAATCGCCCTTATCAATAATTTAGATTCGTTGGATTATTCTGAGCGTGAAAATTGGACTTCTAAAGTTAATTTTGAATCTATAAATTTAGAACATGTAGATTTAATAGTGGGTGTACTTGAATTTCTATCTGAAAAATAAGTATCCAGATGTCTCTAGTACTTTAGTTAAGGCAATTGAGAATAAAAAGTCTGAAATCTAGAGTTTATTTCCATGTTATTTCAAAGTTTATACTTCATAATGGATTACATTTAGATAATAGCTTTGAAAAATGGTACCGTATCTTCAGGAACCTAATAGATAATTCTGATATTGATTATCAAGCTCCATATGAAAGGGCTATTAATGGGATAAACGAGCAAATCCCTTTATATGTCAGATCTTTTTAGGTCATTTATCTGAAGACAATAGAATTTCAGGTTTTTAATTATGAACAAGTTTCTGAAGAGATAGAAAAAGCTAAACTAATTATTACTGATAAATCTTTGAAGGCTCTTATTTTTTTCGAGCTGAAGAGCATCCTTATTTTTAGCGGTCAAATACGAAGCTGTTTCTTCTTCGAATCTGACGACTCTTTAATATATAAACGTGAAACGATATCACATTATTGGAATAAGATATCAAATATGTTTGATAACAATAAAGCTATTGAAGGACGCTTACTGAGAGTTGCTTTATTATCCCTTGGAGATTACACACTTAATGTTGATAGTTATAAGACACTTTGCCAAGATGATCCAAACGAGAGTTCGAGCACACCGAGTCTGAAAAAATTATTTTCATCACGGAATATATTTGTTAGAAGAATTCTTGATGAAATTAATCTGAATAAAGGCTTGAAGAATGAGTATGTACGAATTGTTTTTGAGAATTCAGGGAAAATTGATAGTCATGATTGGAGATATGCCTTTATAGAAAATTACGAATTAATGTTTAATAAGATGGCAGCTAACCATTACAGGCTTAAAAGTGCATTTTCCGCTAATGATATGATTATGATAACTAATAAGAACTCCAGAGCTAAAAATACGGATATTCATTTATTGGCTTTAATGGAGGAATTAAAAAAAGTATGGAATATATTCTACCTATGAGAGTGAGCTTGGATTGTGGACTCCCTATCGTTATATATATATCGATTCTTTGGAGACTCAAATCTATTTTTAAAGGTAATTTTTCCTTATTGAGAATGAGGATCATACCCAGCATAAACTTATTGATCCAAGTGAAAGGACTCCATCTGATTATAAGTCTGTGGCTAAATATTTATCAGATTTTTAATTAAAATAATAGATTAAAAAAAGAAGAAGGGTCTCTTTTTAATCTATAGCATAAACAGTCTTTAAGTATATATATTTCCTAGTGAGATTATTTTTTTCGACAGTTTCAACATTGAATAGAAAATAATGATCTCGACAATCTTTGGAATTATCTTTGTTAAGCTTAAAATAGTTTTTTTGGGGATTTAGCCATAGTTAACAAGATATCATCTGTCAAAAATGTTAATGTTATATCAAGTGCTGAAAAAGCGATAGAAGTCTAACTCAAACTGACGATAGCTATCACTGAAGTAATCCATTTATAGTTGGTTCCTATGGAACTCAAGCAGATTCATTTTTGCACCTTCTCAATCAATTCAATATTGTGAATATCCTTGAAAAAGGGCACATTAATGTGACATCAGACTGAAGAAAAAAGTTCATTTTGGACAATTTTCTTCAGTCTTTTTCTTTAATTAGAGAAACTAAAAAACTGTTAAGGATAGCGCTATACCAACATTCCTAAGAGTTTTTACAATATAGTATCCAACCCTACAATATGGCAATTTTTTTCTATTGTTGGTAGGGTTTGTCTACATTCTGAAAGCCTTGATTGTAAGAATTTTTACATTTTCCAATGTAAAGAACTTGACATTATTAGTTTTGTCCACTAAAATAGAAGTTACATACCATTGGTATGATAGAAAGGAACTAAAATGGCAAGGAATAGAAATCCGGAAGAAACAAGAAGGAAAAATATTAGAAGTTTCGAAATATTTATTTTTAGAAAAAAAGGATTTGATAATACCTCAATACAAGATATAATCGATGGGTTAGGTGGGTTGACAAAAAGGTGTTATTTATCATCATTTTGAGTCTAAAGATGAAATATTGCAATCAATCCTTAGCGAAAAATAATCAAGAAATTTTTAAATTATAATTGAGAGGAGATACTGGATTAGAAAAAAATACAAAAATTCTTTGATGGATGCTTTCTCGATTTTTGAGCAACAAAGGCTTGTATACTCAGCTTCAATTAAGCTAAGAAGTCCACGTTTGTTAGGAGAGCAATATCTAAGTTTATTTTCTGATTTTTTTACCAGAAATTAGAGAAAGAGTTTACGAAGGTGTTGAGGATAAATCAATTAAAAACAGAATATCCAGAAGAGCTAGCTGATTTGATTGTTTTAACATTGAATATTTGGATTGGATTCCAAATTTCTATTTATTCAGTAGAAGAATTAAAGCGTAAAAATGAAGTTCATTAAACTTACTTTTTGAAGGACTAGGAGTGCAGTTGATTATCGATGAAATGATGGAGGTAATTTTCCAATTATTTGATCATTTAAAAAGGTGTTAAATAAATTTTAAGTATTGATATTTTAAAAAAATACCATACTCTAGATATGGTATTAAAAATTTCATTATACATACCTTTAGTATGTTTATTTTTTTAAATTTTAACATACCATAAGTATGTAAGGTGCTTTTTGAATAGTGTCATTAATATTAAGAAAAATTTTTTTGGAGGAAAAAAATCTATGTTGTCGCTTATTAAAATTGAATTAAATAAAGTTTCAAAAATCAAAAATTATTTTTTTAGCCTGGTTGTGTACTATATTTATAGTGTTAGGTATTACAGGAATCATAATCATGGGGTTAGGTACTGATAATAAACTAGGAGAGTTTGTTGGACAGAGTGCCAATAATATTAAAATTACTGATAAATGGGGAAGTTGGGCAATTGCAACGTCATTGTTTTGCATCTTTATTTACCAAAGCAGCATTTTTTTGATTTTTTTGAATCTTATTTATTGTCTACGATTATTATTGATGAATTTAAACGAAGAACAATTTTTCAGCTGTTTTCCTACCCTGTTTCTAAAATAAAGTTACTATGGGGAAAAAGTGCTTACAGTAATTCTGATATCATTTATTGCTCATTTTACTGCACATTTAGTTATTCAATTATTAATTAAATTAGTAGTAGCTTTAACCGAATCAAATTATATCCCAGTAGCTAATCAAATGATTGACTTAGCTGGAATTACGTTTGGGACGGTATTAATCGGAATACTACCTTTTGTTTTAGGTATGATTAAGCATTCAATAGCTATAACAATGCTTACAGGACTTGGTTTAGCAGCGTTACTTTCGAATGTAAGTCCAGGCAGTTTAACGAATAATTTTGTTGATAACTTATTCTTCTTAATATTTGCTAGTTTCATAAGTTTAATGATTGTTTCATTTTTCAATTTATACTATTTCAATAAAAAGATATTAATATCAAGTAGTATAGCTAAATTTAATGGAAGGAAAGTAATAATTTCTTGATGATTACTTTAAAAAGAAGAGCCGTATAAATTGGTATTTACACTTCTGAAGAAAAAAATTTTTGCATTTAAAGCTGTATATAGAAAGAAAGAGAGATAGAAATGGGAAATATTGTTGAAATAAAAAGAAGTTTTTTTAAAAACTATTGACAAGGAAGAAATTTTAGTGGTATCAACCTTCAAATTGCTGAAGGAGAAATCTATGGTTTTTTTAGGACCGAATGGTGCTGGAAAAAAACAACGTTAATGAAATGCATATTATCCTTATCAACTGTTACATCTGGTAGTATTGAAATCTTTGGAAAAAAATTTACAAGATCACAGAGAGGAGATTCTAAGTCAGGTTGGAAGTGTTATTGAAACACCAATTTTTTTATGATAATTGCACTGCAAAAAGAAATTTTAGAAATTCACGCTCAATATATGGGGAAAAATATTATTGAATCAGATATAATAAGAGCCTTAAGAATGGTCGGATTAAAGAATACAACTAAAAAAGTAAAAGATTTTTCGTTAGGAATGAGGCAAAGGCTTGGTTTAGCTCGTGCCTTTCTAACAAAACCTAAATTGTTAATTTTAGATGAACCAATCAATGGTTTAGATCCAATAGGAATTCAAGAAATTCGAAATCTTTTTGTTGTCGCTTTCTAAGAAGCATGGAATTACAATACTAATATCAAGTCATATTTTATCGGAAATTTCACAGATAGCAGATAAGATTGGTGTTATCAAAAATGGACAAATGCTAGAACAGGTCTCTATGAAAGAGCTTAGGAGAGAGAATATTGACTTAGAAGAATATTTTATGTCACATTTTCTAAATGAAATTTAAGAATTATGAGGTAGATTAGGAATGAAACAATTGACAAAGTACCATAAGAAGTCTTTTTATACTTTCATGATTTTTAATATACTAGTTCCTTTAACTGATATTGCTTTTTGCTTATTCTATTAAAAATTATAATTGATAGTGGAATGTCCCAAAAATAGGGAAGCTCTAACCCAAGCGATATTAATAGGTGCTATCGTAATATTTATCTATGCCAGTCTTAATTTTATATCTCTTCGATTAAGAAATAAACTTGTTAGGCAGATTATGTCAAGATACAAAAAAATAAGGTGTTTAAATCTATTTTAGATAGGGATTATAGAGAATTTTCTAAGGAAAAAATCAGGGAAATTTATTTCAATATTAACTGAGAACATGAAGAAAAATTGAGCAGGATTATTTGCACCAATATTTTTAATATTTCAAAAAAATATTTCCTTAATGATTTTCTCACTAGTAGCCATGTTTATAGGTAATTGGTTTTTGACCTTATTAGTTATCATTGCTAGTATTATTCCAATGATGATATCAGGATTTATTGGGCAAAAATCAGCTTCACTTCAAAAAAGAGCTATGATTGTCGATCAGAAGTATTTAGCTAAGGTTAAAGATATTTTTAGCAGGATTTCTGGTTATTAAAAAGTTTTAATGTGAAAGATGCTATCTGTGAGGATTATAGTCATGAAAGTGAAAAAAATTTGATGAAATAAATTTTATAAAAAGGGAAATTTGATATTTTATCTAATGTTATTTCTCAACTTTCAGGGATGATTGTTTTTATGGTAGCCTTTGGTGGAGGAATGTATCTGGTCTTCGGTGGGCATACCACAATTGGGAGTGTTACAGCTATTGTTCAACTGGTCAATTTTTGTAGTAATGCCACTAAATGAAATTGGTGTGGGAATGAGTAAATTCCGTGAAGGTCAGGCTACACTGAATTCATTTGAGGTAAAAAGATGTAATCGAACTTCAAACTGGTAAAAGGAAAGAATATTTTGATGATGTCATTTCTTTTTTTCAAATGTAGATTTTTTTCCTACCCTAATACTGAGGAAAAAGATTTTTAATAATTTATCTTTACAGATCAAAAAGGGGGAAAAAAATTGCAATAGTAGGTATGTCAGGTAGTGGAAAATCAACTTTACTCAATCTATTACTGCGTTTCTATGATGTAACAAGTGGGTATATCTCAATTGATAATCAAGATTTGCAAGCTATTTCAGCAGAGAGCCTTTATAACTTAATGACTATTGTTCAGCAAGATGTTTATATCTTTGATGATACTTTAAAAGCAAATATTACCCTTAGTCAATCCTTTACTGAAGATGATATAAAAAAAGCTGTACAGCAGTCTGGCTTAGAAAGTTATATTTTAGAAAATGAATTAGGTCTACAAACTTCATGTGGCGAGAATGGATCAAATCTATCTGGGGGAGAAAGACAGAGACTTAGTATTGCGCGTGCTTTAATTCGAAAAACACCAATCTTATTATTAGATGAGGCTACCTCGTCTTTAGATAATAAAGTTACTACTGAAATTGAAAATTCAATTTTAGAAATTCAAGATTTGACGGTTCTTGTTGTTACGCATAAGTTAAATAAGAGCATGTTGAAAAAAATACAATAGAATTCTTTTTTTATGAAAAATGGAGTTATTGTTGAAGATGGTTCTTTTGATAACTTGATGGATAGGAAAGGTGAATTTTATAAATTGGTTGAGTTGAGTGTGTAATTTTCTTTCGTTTTATAGTATCATTCTATAAAACACTCTATTACTTTCGTTTTATAATATAGAAGTTTGCTATCACGACATATTGAGGCCGTATCACTGCTTGTACAAGCTGAGGCATAAGCGAAGTAGAAGTAAAATGATCTCCCATGCGATAGGACTCGTAGAATAAGGAGGGAAACCGACGAAATGATAAGGTAAGTCCGAATTGTCTAGTATGTAGTATTGCTGGTGCGATCTTAGTCAGTTTATAATAAAATGATATGTTTTAAGAAAAAATTATAATTTAGAAACGTGAATAAACTTGTTTAAACTTTATATATCTTCAGAAAGTGTGTTAACTTGAAAGAACAAATTTTTTTGATGGGTGGAAATCCGCCGATAAAGAACCATACGATTGTTAATAAAATTGTGTCATCAAGGAAAATCGAAAGAATTGTCATTTTTACAGTTTATCGAGAAAATTGGGAACCGTATATGAAAAAGTACACGGAAGTTTTCCGAAGCCATTTTCCTAATCTAAACGTTGATTACTTGCTCCTGGACACTGAGCAGATTGATTTTGATAGCTATCTAGATGCTGATCTAATTATCATCGGTGGTGGAAATACGGAAAAATATATAGCTACTTATGTCAATCAGGAGTTCAAAAATTATATCGAGCTTATGCTGAAAAAAGGGGCGAAAGTTATAGGATTTTCTGCAGGAGCCTTATTATTAGGAGAGAAAGTCTATGTCTCACCTAATGATAATTCAGATAATCAGATAAAGATAAAAAATGGATTAGGACTCTTTAGTCAGTTTTTAATTAGTGTCCATTATGATTTATGGAATGATAAAACTAATAAGGATAGAGCTGAAGAACTCGTTAATGTTCCCATAATTCCACTAAATGATCATTCCTGTCTTGTATTGGATAAACTTGGAAACATCACAGAGAAAATTGACTAGTTTTAATCATGCGAATCTGAATCTACGAAACTAAAGTATTGACGAAATGAATAATGAAAAGCCTTGATTGTAAGGCTTTTTTTGTGTTTTTATGATAGAATATAGGTAGTTATAATCGAGAGCAACTAAAAAGCAGTAAAAAAATATTATACGTAGAATAATCAAGATTAGGAAGATAAAATGACAGAAATTGATAGAAGGAATTTAAAAATTATCTTTATTGTACATTTGGAATTACTTATATAGCTTGGGGGTTTCTTGCCATATTTACTCAATCTCATATTTTGGGATTAGAAACATTTATAGGAGAATGTTACATATAGTAGGTGCACTTGGTCCAGCTTATTGCAAGTGGCTTTTTATTTGAAAAAGTAATAATATAAAAATTTAAACATTTTGTATTTAATAAAAGAAAAAAATAGTAGTATTTATTTCATTATTCATTTGTTAGCAATTTTGATACTATTTTCTGTATCTTCATTAGAATTAAAATGGAGTATCAATTTATCTGATGCCATTATTCTTTATACAACTAATTTTTTTTGGTGGTGGACATGAAGAATTAGGATGGAGAGGTATATTACAACCGTTACTTGATAAAAAAATATACTTATTGGCAATCTAATTTGATTGTAGGATCAATTTGGGGAATATGGCATCTGCCTTTATGGTTTATAGTTGGAGAAAGTCATCAAGGATTTCTTTTTATTTTATTTTTTTATATACATTATTTTTTTAAGTTTTGTTTTTAGGGCTTCTTTTATCGTCAAACGAAATCTGTGGGGTACTGTCTATTATTTCATGCGTTCGCAAATTTGTTAAATCTCTATTTTGTGTTAAAAATTAATCTTATTTTTTTATTATCATTTTTTTATTGGTTATTTGATTTATACGATATTGGCTAGTAATAGAATTAGTAAAGAAAAAGTAATTTTAACTTTAGATTAGTATATCCATTATTGAAAGTAACGATTGGCTAATTAGATGATCTCATGTTAGAGAATTTTCTATTGTAATTTCAAGTGGAGTGATAAATGTCGTTTCTTTTGGAAGTGGCGAAAATCTTTCCGTTCCACAGTATCATTTTAAAATGATTTTCATTGCCTTTTGTTTATTAGTATAAAAGAAAAATATTACCACATGTTGAGGCGGTATCACTGCTTATTCAAACTGATTAAACAAGGATGTAGCTAGTGAAAGTCCTACAGTAAGGAGTTTAAACATGGAATTCCATGAATTTGGTGATAAGAATTTGCCTCCTATTTTACTAATACATGGTGGTGGCAGTTCTTGGTGGAATTATCTTCGTCAAGCAAGAATCTTATCAGAAGAATACCGTATTATTTTACCCACTTTGAATGGCCACAGCGAGGAATATCAACTTGATTATGTTTCTACTGAAGATTCTGCCTTGGAGATTCTAGACTATATCAAAGCAAACTGTGGTGGGAAATTGTTTGCAATCGGTGGTGTTTCACTTGGTGGTCAAATTGCCATGGAGCTTTTGTCTTTAGACAGTGATATTGCTGAGAAGGCCATCATAGATGGAAGCCTCTGTATTCCTCAACCAAGGTTAGCTAAAATCAGCAGCTTTCTAGTGTCTCTATTTGGTAAACTGATGTTCAATAAATTCTCTTGCAAACTTCAGTTAAGCATGATGAATAAACTCTACCCTAAACTGGCTTATCCAGAGGAAATAAAAGCTTATTATTTGGAGGATTTGCCAAGGACGCCTATTAAAACATTGGTGACCATTTACAAAACCTATATGGGGCATTACAAGCTGAAAGATATGATTTCTGCTAGTAAGGCTCAGGTTCTATATATCTATGGTGAAAAAGAATTGAACTGTGTGAAAGAATCAGCGAAATTATTTCATCAGCTACATTCAAATACAATTTTGTATGAAGCAAAGGGCTATAACCACGGCTATTTATCAGCCTACCTGCCTTATGAGTGGATTTATTTGGTGGTGCCATTTTTAAAGAGTGATTCATTAGAAATGTTTAACGAATCTGATATGCCATAAGGAGGAAACGGATGCTAGGTGTAATAGTTGGAGACATTGTAGACTCTGTTTACGAATGGAACAATATCAAAACGAATGATTTTCCTTTATTTCTTGAGGGTTGTTTTTCACGGATGATACGGTAAGTCCGAACCGTTGAATGTGTAATCTTGTTAGTGAAACGTAGCTAATCCTCAAAATAAAGAAACTAAAACTCCATTATTTTGAGATGACAACCTAAATTGGTTTTAAGGAGGTGTTATATTGATAGAAAGCAGGCCTGAGTTTGATAAAATCGTATCACTCGATGAGTTTAATAAATATTATTGGTATCGTGATGAACTTTCACAACTATGTAAGTCATTAGGATTAGAATATAGAGGTACTAAAACAAGAACTCAATCACATTATTGAGCAGTACTTTTAAGGGAAGTTGATTAAAAAAATCATCAATAAAAAAAGGAAAAAGAAACGAGTAGAAGTCGTTACCTTAAATACGCCCTTACTTGAATGTGGATTCTCCTTTAATGCAGACTTTAGAGAATATTTCTCAACTTTAACAGATGTTTCGCCCTTTAAGTTTACTGCCGATATGGCTACAGCTTGGAGAAAAGTAAAAAGAGAAAATGATTTGAGTTTTACAATCCAAGATATGCTAAAAGTCTATTATGGAAATTCAGACTATGCCAAGTATGATCATTCGGTTTGTCAATGGAATCAATTTTTAAAGGATTTCTGTGCAGACGAAAATAGCCACAACTACTCAAACAAGTTAAAAATAGCTTCTATTCTTTGGAAAGAAGTTAGAAATTCAAAAGCTGAAAAAATTTATTCAAAGAATCTTTTGACTGAATATGCTGATAAAAATAAAAAGAGTATGGGAAGGTAGTTCAATAGAAGTGATCTCATTTTGATATTTTTTTGATTTGATTACTGTTGGCTTAACTGAATTAAAGTAGTCTTTAAGTTTAAAGTAAGCGACAATCATTTTAAGAAATTTTTGAGCAAGTCAAGGATATTTTTTTATGAAGACGGAGTAAATAGTGAGCTAGTATAGATTTACACACATCTATTTGTCCTTTAAAAACGGATTTATATAATAAAAAAATATGGAGGATATTTTATGATACAAGTAGCTGATTTTATGAATAAAGTAGATATTACAGATAGTGATAATGTCAATTGTGAATTTGAAGTACGTAAAAAGGCAATGGATTTTTATAAGAAGTATCCTTTTTATAAGGAAGATGATTGGGAGATTATTCAGTTTCAAAACTCAGTTAATCATTATAATGATTTAAAGAAGGATAAAAATTCTGATGAGATTGAAGCATACAAAGAAAAAAATCAGAATATAAGGGAGCTCATTTGCTTGTCAATAAATCGAAAGGTACAGCACTTACGGCTGACATCCTTACTTCAATCACTGTTCCGTATAAAAAAATTACCAATGTTGAACCTAGCTTGAAAGGTGGTAAAGAAATAAAAGATGGGATATTAAAAGGTGATTTAGAAATACCACATGATTTGGAGCATTATTTTAAAGCTTTTGCTACTGTTTACTATTGGTGTGGAAATATGATGCCAGTGGTGGAAAGTTTCCCCTCTGGAAGTGATGGAGCAGATAACTGGCTTTGGAAAATGAAGACGATAATTGAATGTCATACACCTGGTGCTCATCAAAAACTGGAGAGATTGGATTAAAGAAAACTGGGGTGAAGATCTCAAAACAAATTCATCACTGATTTCTATTTTGAAGATTGTTTTGACAAGGATAGTTTAACCATAAAAAAATATTGTTCCAAGTCTCAAAAAAGACTATGTTGTTTCATTAAGTTGTTATTACTTACATCTCCTTCAAGAAAAATGAATATAAATTAGCAAAAAGAATTTTTTTAATCAATCATGTAAAAGTGATTATTCAAAGAAGCTACCGAATCGAGAATGAATTTCATGGGGATTGGAAGAAAAAAGGAAGAGGACGAGGTAAAAGGAATTTTTTTAAAGAAATATTCGTGCAAGCTGGATTTAATGACAAACAGATTGATAAAATGCTTTCTTTTATTTTAGATAGTTAATTGACAATATTTTGGAGCTATTCGTCTGATATTATCTGCTAATCTTTATTTAACCTATGTTTTATATACTTGAAATTATTAGTAAACTCTTTGTCTATGTTTTTTTATGAATCAATCTCCAGTACGTAAGATTTCTCTTTTCTGAGTTTTCATTATATAATATCATTATATGTAATGGTAAATGCAGCTACGCTAACATTTCTATTTAAAAAAATTAAGGAGTATTATCAATGAAAAAAGCAATGTTAATTATCAACCCTACCTCTGGTGGTGAGAAGGCTTTGGATTACAAAGATAAGCTGGAAAATAAAGCAAAAGAATACTTTGAGCACGTGGAAACCAAAATTACAGAAAAAGCGTTGGATGCAACACATTTTGCTGAAGAAGCTTCTCGTGAGCAGTACGATGCAGTAGTTGTTTTTGGTGGAGACGGTACTGTCAATGAAGTTATTTCGGGAATCGCTGAGAGAGACTACATTCCTAAGTTAGGTATTATCCCTGGTGGGACGGGTAACCTCATTACAAAACTTTTGGAAATCAACCAAGACATCGATGGCGCAATTGATGAACTGGATTTTGATTTAACAAATAAGATTGATATCGGTAAAGCGAATGACAATTATTTTGGCTATATCTTAGTATCGGTTCTCTTCCTGAAGCGATTCACAATGTTGAAATTGAGGACAAGACAAAATTCGGTATTTTAGCCTATGCTGTTAATACCATGAAGTCTGTCATGACGGATCAGGTCTTTAACATTAAGGTTGAAACAGAAAGTGGAAATTATGTTGGTGAAGCTAGCCATGTTTTGGTTCTCTTGACAAATTACTTCGCTGACAAAAAAATCTTTGAAGAAAACAAGGACGGCTATGCTAACATTTTGATTTTAAAAGATGCGTCTCTGTTCTCCAAATTATCCGTTATTCCTGATTTATTGAAAGGCGATGTTGTCGCAAATGATAATATCGAATATATTAAAGCTCGCAATATTAAAATCTCTTCAGATAGTGAATTGGAGTCGGATGTTGACGGCGATAAGTCCGATAACCTACCTGTAGAAATCAAAGTCCTAGCTCAGCGAGTGGAAGTATTTTCAAAACCGAAAGAGGAATAGTATATAGATAAAGCCTTTTTGAGGCTTTTTTTGTATACTAAAAAGATAGTTCTTTTAAAAATGGACCATTCTTGCAAATAGTCTACAAAAAAATAGTATACTGGATTTATTGTTTTTGAAAACGTTTGCGTGGAATTAAATTTAAAATTTAGGAGACAAGTTAATGGAATTAAGTGCTATTTACCACAGGCCAGAGTCAGAGTTTGCCTATCTTTATAAGGATAAGAAACTTCATATTCGGATTCGAACCAAGAAGGGGGATATTGAGAGCATCAACTTGCATTATGGTGATCCTTTTATCTTTATGGAGGAGTTTTATCAATATACAAAGGAAATGGTTAAGCTCACTTCTGACGCCCTGTTTGACTATTGGCAGGTTGAAGTGTCCGTTGACTTTGCACGTATCCAGTATCTCTTTGAACTCAAGGGTACAGAGGGCAACAGCATTTTGTATGGCGATAAAGGGTGTGTTGAATATTCTCTAGAAAATCTTCATGCTATTGGAAATGGCTTTAAGTTGCCTTATATTCATGAGATTGATTCCTGTCAGGTTCCCGAATGGGTTTCAGACACGGTATGGTATCAGATATTCCCTGAAAGATTTGCTAATGGAAATACTCGATTAAACCCAGAAGGTACATTAGACTGGAATTCCTCTATCACGCCTAAGAGTGATGATTTCTTTGGTGGTGATTTACAAGGAATTATTGACCATCTGGATTACTTGCAAGACTTGGGCATTACTGGTCTTTATCTCTGTCCCATCTTTGAATCTACGAGCAATCACAAGTATAATACGACGGATTATTTTGAAATTGACCGTCATTTTGGAGACAAGGAAATCTTTCGGGAGTTGGTCGAGCAAGCCCATCAGCGTGGCATGAAAATCATGCTGGATGCGGTATTTAATCATATTGGTTCGCAATCGCCTCAATGGCAAGATGTGGTCAAAAATGGTGAACAGTCTGCTTATAAAAATTGGTTCCATATTCAACAATTCCCAGTGACGACTGATAATCTTGCTAATAAGAGAGAATTACCCTATCATGCTTTTGGTTTTGAGGACTATATGCCTAAGCTAAATACAGCTAATCCAGAGGTCAAGAACTATCTTTTAAAGGTTCCGACTTATTGGATTGAAGAGTTTGATATTGATGCTTGGCGTTTGGATGTGGCTAATGAGATTGATCATCAGTTTTGGAAGGATTTTCGCAAGGCAGTTCTAGCTAAAAAGCCTGATCTTTATATCCTTGGAGAAGTTTGGCATACGTCTCAGCCTTGGCTAAATGGCGATGAGTTTCATGCGGTCATGAATTATCCTTTATCTGATAGTATCAAGGACTATTTCTTACGAGGTGTTAAGAAGATGGATCAGTTCATCGATGAAATCAGTGGTCAGTCCATGTATTACAAGCAGCAGATTTCAGAAGTGATGTTTAATCTTCTAGATTCGCATGACACAGAACGTATTTTGTGGACGGCCAATGAAGACTCTCAACTTGTCAAATCAGCCCTATCCTTTCTCTTTTTACAAAAGGGAACACCGTGTATCTATTACGGAACAGAGTTAGCCTTGACCGGAGGACCAGACCCAGATTGTCGTCGTTGTATGCCTTGGGACCGTGTATCAAGTGATAATGATATGCTGAGCTTTATCAAGAATCTAATCAAGATTCGGAAACATGCGTCAGCAAGCATTCAGCATGGTAAGTATAGCCTAAAAGAAATCAAACAAGATGTAGTATCTCTGGCTTTGGATTATGATGGTCAAAAAGTCCAAGCCATTTTTAACCAATCAACTGAAAACTATCTTGTAGATCGTAATTCTGTAGCTCTAGCCAGTCATTGCCAAGAATTGGAACAGCAACTGGTGCTTTTGCCTAAAGGATTTGTAATCTATTGAGAAAAGTCTCGGAATTCGTTTTGTGTCTGAATAAGAGGGATTCATATGTCAAAAAGTAGTTAAGGATATCTGATTTGAAGTGAAAGAGTTAATATTTTCTGTATATACTTTATATGGTTTATTGACTTAATAAATTACTTACATGGTTGAAGGTAGTTTATATTTAGCCTCTAATTCTGTTATTAGCTTCTATTTTATTTTTTTACTATTTTTTTAGCAGAAAGTTTTCTCTTATTTAGAATCTTTTATATATAACTCAATATTGTTTATTGAGTCTTTTTATACTAAGTAAGTCGCTTACTCGATATGTATTGATAACATTCTCATCAATTTTAGAATGTTGATTGATGTATTTTTTTAGTTCATTTTGTCTAACCTTGTTTTTCTTCTTTTATCCGTCTTCTTTGAGTTTTTGAATCAGAGACTTTATTTCTTCATTTTTTTAACGCTTCAATGTTAATTTTATTTAAAAATGAATTCTTGTAGTTTTTCGAGTAGATTTTTAAAGGAACTTAAATAAATGGAAGAGTTATTCAGTTGTTTAGTGATAAAATCTTTATCTAACGTGTTAAATATTTCCCTATAAAAAAATTTTTTTAGAAATATCACTTGCAACATTTGTTAGTTCCTCCCATAAAATCTGAGGATTAAAAAAAGATTAAAAAGGAATTTGTTTAATTTCTTGCTTCTACAGGCTTCCATTATATATCTGAAAGAACTAATATTAGAAGTAAGGTATGAAATATTAGAATTGTATTGGAATTCATAGTTGTACCACTCGAAAAATACTTTTTTTGTCATATATAGATTCTCTATTAAAAAAATTTTTAGCATCTTCGGTATTTAATTTATCATAAATATCTTTGTAGCTATCCAATTGTTTATTCTCTAAAAATAGATAGAATAGACAAAAATGTACTACTAGTAAATTCAATCTTTTTCCTTTTTCCATAAAGTCTTGTAAAAATTCTTTTTCGATTCATACTAAGTTTATTGAAATTAGCTTGATGAAATATTCTGTCTATTTTATCTATATTATTTATTTTTTTAAAAATTAAATCTAATAATTCCTTTTCTAGAGTCTGTTTATCTGCTTCCTTGGAAATATTCTGTATTCTTTTCAAGAAGAGTTTTAATAGCAAAGTCTAAATTGGATCTAAGATCTGAGTCTGTTTTTTTATCTAGAAGTAATAATAGTAATTTTACATCATCATTTATACTATCGCTTATTTGATTATCTGAAACATAGCTCTTCATTTTTGTGAAGAGATGATCTTCTTGTGGCTTTTACCAATCTATTATAAAGTATTCTAGAAATGCTATTTAAATTTAGTGTAAATTTTTTTGTGGGTCAGTTGTATCTTGCAAGAAGATAATCTTTTTAAAGTATCCTTCTATACTCTTAATATTAGTCTCATTATTATCAGTTTTATCAGCAAATACTTTATTAAAAATAATCATAAATTGCTTCATTAAAAATTATCAACAGAAAAAGTGATAATCGGATAGTTTTAAGAATATCTCATGAATTTTATCCTGTTTGAGAACTTTAATGTTTTTTTAACTCCTCGCTATCCTTTAATAATACAGCTATTAAAAAAATTTTTTTCATTTCCACTAAGTCCATTTTTTTAGATTGTCTAACAAGGTAATCTGTATATGTTTCATTGATAAGATTATTTGTTATCAAAAAAATTTTGCTATCTCACTCATCATTATCCTCCAACGAATTTTTTTATTTGAGTATACAACTCTCCTTTAGATTTAACTAGGTTGTTAAAAATCACTGGAGTTTAATGTTTTATAGATTATCAGTGCAAGTAGTTGCTTATAATCTATTTTAATATTATTCTTATGAATTTCTTTTGTAAACTTTAAATTCATTTACTATATTTTTTTAAGAACTCTAAGGTCATCAATAAATATGGAAATTTGATATAAAAAAAGTCTCGAAATCATTTTTTTATCAGTAATCGCTAGGTCATCTAGCAACCTTTGATTTTAGATAATCAAATGAATTTGTATTGTTGACAATAGGGATAATTGGAATAATTACATCAAAAAAATTTTTGTTTTTCTGTTGCTGAAATATTTTTTTACTGTTATTTGCAGGATCGATATTTTTTTCAGAAAAATACTTCATCACTTATTACATAGAAAAACATGATTTTATTTACTCTCTTTCGCTTTTGCAGAATTTCTCCTTTGATTAACCATTAAGTTAATTTCTCTTAATTTTTTTCGAATATTGAATGGTCGTTAAATCTATCTAGGTCTTCAAAAATTACAAATTCTGCCTCAGATTCATCAAAAAGATAAATAACATCAGATAGAAAAATTATCAAAAATATGAGACTGTAGAAAAGTCTTTATTTTTCCATGTTTACGTTAATTCCCATACTATTTATTGTCAGTTTTGACCAATTTCCTTTATATATTATATTCTTAATTGTATTTGATAAAAGGTAGTATAAAAATAATTATAGCTATGACAGATATAATGATGAGAATGTAATCAATACATTCAAGATTAGGCGTAAATTTTTGGATGCTATATGTAATTTTTCAGTTATAACTGGTAATAAAAAAATTTAAAAATAAAGAATTAAACAAATAATTGATAATGAATAAAAAAATAATTTTAATATTATTGATATTTTTTCGCGAAAAAGTTTGCTTTTTGGTATCTTATCTGGTTCTATTTGATTTACTAATTGGTTGACAATTTTCATTTCCAAAAATATTGTCTATCTGACTATTTATTTTCTTATCATCTTGGGGAGTAGGAAGAGTATTCCCTGCTAAACTACCAAAATGTGCCAATGAGATATAAATACTAGTTCTGCTCTTCAATTCATTAAAAATAACTATGAATTATTGAGCTTTTTCCAGTTCCATATCCTCCAGTTACTCCTACATTTGTTATATGCTTATCCTGAGTTACATTATTCAATACATTTTTTTATAAATTTTATAGTAATCTGTTTCAAATTCATCAGAAGCAATTTGAGTGTAATCTATTGAGCTAAATTTTCAAGTTTTTACACTAGGATTGGGAAAAATTATTATCGTTAGAAGGTTCATTTTTTTGTGAAATAGAGAAGTTAATTTTTGAGCAAATGATTTTTCATTTATGTTGTCCTTAACTAATATTCTTATAGTTAATTATATCATATTGTAAGTTGCTAAAGATGCCTAAATTAAAAATTTATAATAATTGTTTTAAATTAAAGATAATCATAGTCTAACTATTATAATTATTCTATAAATAGTATATAATTAGGTAAAAAAAGGATATTAAATCCATAAGTTCCTGAAACATGAAGATAACAATAGATTGTCGAACTAGTTTCGTTGAGGATTGTGTTTGTTTAATAAAATTAATTTATAGTCCTGAAATAATGTTAATATTAAATCAGTTTCAATTCAAACTTGATTTTTTTCTGTTTTCTATTATTTCTTGATATAATAAAAAAAGGGATTTTTAAAAATGAAGATAACAAAAATTCAAAAAAAGGAAATAGCGTTGATACCTTTTTAATCTCGTAAATGATTACAATACCATTGTCGGGTCAACTGGCTTATCAGGAGATTTCACTTTACTCACACAGAATACGATGTTGAGAAAATTAGTAACCTTTGGAATCAAAAGAAGGGCGATTTCGTTGATACCAACTACTGTATCAATAGTTATTGTCTTTTGAAAAATTCAGTCACCATTCCAAAACTTGAAAAAAATGACCAATTGCTTTTCTTAGATAATGATGCGATTGGTAAGGGGAAAGTCTTTGATACCCAAGATAAGGAAGAGTTTGATATTCTATTTTCGAGAGTCCCTACTGAAGCGATTAAATTTGCGACCAAAGAAGATTGTTATAAATATCTAAATACCAAGTATGAGGACTATACAGGAGAAGGTCTAGCTAAACCTTTTATCATGGATAATGATCAGTGGGTTAAACTTTTAATGGTGATATAATCTTCTAGGACATTAATATTTTTGATGAGTTAATCATTAATAGCTAGGAACCACGAAAAATGAAACATTTATTGCTTATATCTAAAGATACGATATTGATGGGAATGGCTATCAATCAGAACTATGGGAAGTGACTGAGGAGGAAGATTAATGATTTCTTTACAGTATTTTCATCTTTCAAAACAGTCCATTTGTAGTTTTATATGGATTGGTATATAATTTAACTTAAAGAAAATAGGAGGACTAATCGAATGGAATTAAAAGATTTTACAGAAAAAGAACAGGAAATGATTAAGAAGGGGCTCACTACGTCTAAGATTAGTGACAAGGAAACTGCTGAGAAGATTCTTGCACTCGTCCCACAAGACTTGATTAAGCGAATTCCGTTTTTTTCGTCAGAAAACATGCTACGACACGTACGATTAAACGCATTTCAATTGAACACCCAGAACTCTACGCTGCAGCTCAAACAAGTGGTGAGATTCCAGAAAAAGAACGCGAAGAATTGCGTCAGATTATCACGACTATCTTTGAACAAAAGATGAATAAACATAGTATTAAGTAGAGAATGAAAAAATATTTTATTGGCGGATTGGGAAGCAATGTCTATCATAGCAAGGATTTTCTTCAAGAACTAGATTCGCAGGTCTGTTTTCTAAATCCGTATGAAAAGCATCTTCGAGATGAAACAGAATTGAAAGCATGGTTTAAAAAGGAAATAGTAGAGGGAGAATCTATCTGTCTGATAGGCCATTCTCTTGGAGGGGATTTGGCTCGTTATCTCGCATCGGAATTTCATGAAGTGAAAAAACTGATTCTTTTGGATGGAGGCTATCTAGATTTAGATAAGATTTTACCTTTAGATACAGAGTTAGAGGAAGCTAAAAACTATATTGAATCTCAAGTTGTTTCGGACTTAAATCTTCTTATTTCTAAAGAGAAATCTGAAGCAAAGCATTGGTCAGAAAATATGGAGAAAGCTGTAAGACAGTCTTATCACTGGAATGCGGAGTATGATAGATATGAGTTAGCTATAAATTATGAAAATATAGAAGCGATTCTTCGACTACGGCGGAAAATACAAGCTTTTAAGAGAGAAGTGGGGGATACCTTATTTATTAGTCCTCGCTATCCTAATGAAGCTACATGGAGAGAGGAAGCCCTAAAAGAATTGCCAGACTATTTTGATACCATTTTTCTAAAGAACTTTAGTCATGAGCTTTATACTGAAGCACCTAAAGAAATCGCTAGTCTAATTAATGAGTGGATCTCTTGTATCCTCATTGAGCTACTTGTATTACTTGAAATGGTAAAGCTCAAAGATCTTTTAAAAATAGCTGGCATTAATAACTTTTCAAAACTATAATATTTATTTGACTCTGATAGAGATTGTTACTGGAAGCGAATTATCCTGCCATTGTAATTACCGCAATGATTTATTTTAATACGACAAAGGAGGAAAATAAGATGGTCGTGAAAAATAAGAAAAACAAGGAAATTCAATCACTATTCCAAGTGGTGTAAAATCGGAAGAATTGGGTCAGCAGGTTTCCTATGTATCTGATGATGCCTTTGACTTAAATGTAGATAAAATCTTTGACAGATACGACGATGTTTTCAAAGCTTTGCTGGAAAAATAACAGTATAATCTAACAGAAAAAGCAAATTGAAAAAATAAATGCTTTAGCAATTCAGTGTTATTCTCCAAATAAGGAAATTCAGACAGTTAGTCCTTCGGCTTTAAATATGATTGTCAATTTACCAGAACAATTTGTCTTTGGGAAGCCTCTTTATCCAACAATTTTCGAAAAGGCAACGATACTATTTGTCCAATTGATAAAGAAGCATGTTTTTACCAATGCTAATAAACGAACTGCTTTCTTTGCTTTAGTAAAATTTCTGCAATTACATGGCTATCGTTTTACTGTTTCGGTTGAAGAAGCGGTAAATATGTGCGTGACTATCGCAGTAGAGTCCTTAACAGATGAAAGCTTAACAACTTACGCCAAATGGGTCTCTGAACATTCGTTTAGAGTTAATGGAAAAAATTAAGCTCAAATATTTAATTCTTGTAAGTATAAAAATAGATAAAGAGACTATATTAGAAATCTGTCATGCAGAAACTTATATTGTTTCTTTTTATTGATGAGTGAGAATTTTCGATGTCTTCCTACATCTCATATATCAAAAAACGAACAGGCTCTTTTTCTGTCATTCAGAAGAGAACTTGTTCGTTTTGTTATTTATGTTTTTATCTCGTTTTTCAAAACACTCGATACACGTAGGGATTTTCTGGTTTATCGACTTTGGTAAAGCTATCGATTTCCAAGGTTGGGAGGTTTTGTTTGAGTTCTTTATGATAGTGATTGACCAGTTTTCCTTTGGCTGTTATCCAGGTGTTATTCTCATACTGACGGGTATTTCCCTTTGTCAGCAAGCCATACACACCCGAATCTGCGATACAGTGAATAATGCCGAAGCGGAACAGGAATTGGCTATTGGCATGACTAGGGTCATTATAGACAAAGCCTGTGAACTGAACTATCTTGCCCTCAAACTCATCTGGATAGTCGTATATGGCTTCCATGACTTCCATATAGTTTTCATTAGTGATGAAAATGCTATCTTGGGACAAGTATTTATCCGCCGCCATTCTCATTTCCTTTTCATAGGCTGTTTTTGAGAAATAAGAACTGGTATCTGGTTTCAAATATTGGCTTGTCGTTCCTTCACTGGTCTGAATGGCTTGATCCGTTCCTTCTGATAAGGGGAAATGATAACCTTTAGCAGAAACGGTCTGAGAATCCAAGCTAACAGTTGGAAAAGTTAAACCGACGACAATAGGAATAGCTAGAAGAGCAACACTTGTCCCCTTCGCTAATCGGCTGTTCAGATGACTGTGAGTTTTAACTTGCTTCATCCAGATATACAATTGAACGATTGCCAAGATAAAGGAAAGCACCATGGAAATATAGGCTAGATAGGAATAGTGCATGTTGATGTACTGGTTTAATTTGCCCGACAGATGGAGATAAATGGTCAATTCAAAATAGCCAGCTAAAACTAAAAATCGAATCATAGGATGACTCCAATCAAGAGAGAATAGACTAAAACGACCAGAGTCACAATCGTAATGAAGTGACTGATAAATCGTGCTTTCAAGTAATTTTTCATCATGAGAATATTTGATATCCAGCATTGGGCCAATGACGAGAAAGGCCAGAACTGGTGCCAAACCGAAACTCGAGAGAAGAGAAGCGCCGATAAAGGCATCCGCCTCACTACAGAGAGAGAGAAGAAAGGCCAAAAGCATCAAGAGCAGGATGGCAAAAAGAGGGGTTGCACTGATAGAGGTCAGAATCCGAGTCGGAACATAGACCTGTATCACAGAGGCAAAGAGACAGCCAAATACCAAATAACGTCCCGTATCAAAAAATTCATCAATGGCCTGCACAAAGACCTGAAAAACTTTTTTTGCAGGAGCTCAAGTGAGAAAAATCATGCTCATGACAGGCCAGACGATTTTCTTTTTGAATGGGTTCTTGCCAGAAAAATCCTAGAAAAATCCCAAGTATCACAGCTACAAGAATGGAACCCAGAGCTCGTAACAGGGCGACGTGGAAGGAGTTGCCAAAAGCAGAATAGGTCGCAAAGAGAACAATGGGATTGATAACAGGTGCTGTCACAAGAAAGGGAACCGCCGTGTAACTGGGAACTTTCTTTTCCAGAAAACGATTGATAATGGGGACGATTCCACATTCGCAAGAGGGGAAAAGAATCCCCACGAAGGTGCCAAAAAAGATTCTCCCCCAACGATTTCGAGGGAGAAAATGATAAACTTTTTCAGGTGTGATATAGACCTCAATCAGCCCTGAGACAATACTTCCTATCAGAACGAAGGGGAGGGCTTCAATGATTATAGAGAAAAAATAGCTCCAGTCTGAAGCACACTAGATGGGAGTTGTTGGAAAAGCAGTCATCTAGTTTTTCTTTTCTGCTTTAGCTTTTTTCTCTTTGTCATCAGGGAAAAGTGACTTGTTTCAAATCTGGGAGTTTAGCAAACTCTTCAAACATCTTGTCCAAAGTCGTCCGTTTTTGTAAATTTTACAGCCATAGGTGTACCTCGATTCTAAATTCTACCTCTATTATACTATTATTTTGAGGAAAAGGGAAAAGTTAAAATTGAGTATCTAACGAATAATAGAGCTTGATATATCCTGATAAACACTATGATTGTGATATAATAATTGTGGAATAACGGAGGAAATGATGGAACATGAAAAAATCGGTCAGGTTACTGACGAAGTAAAAGAAATTTTTAATATTGTTCTTGAAGCTAGTGATATCAAGGTTAACAAAGAAGGTTTAAGAAGTCATATGTTGAAACGGCATCATAATGATGTGATTCATCATATCGAAGACCTGGAACTCATACTAAGGTAATCCAGATTTCGTTGGGGTCAATCCACGAGAGAAAGATGCTAGTTTTGAATATGTTAAAAGATTTGATGATAATGTTCTTGTTGCCATCAAGTTACATAAGAGTGGCGATTTCTTTTATGTTCCGACCATGTATCGCTTGCAAGATTTCAAGTTACAAAGTCGTATTAAGTCTGGTAGATTGAGAAAGCTTGACAAAAAAAGTAGATAGTGCTAGAATAACATTAACGAAAGACATTTGAGGGCAGAAAGGTTCCTGCCGCACCTTGAAAAAGGTATCTGAGATGCTGGGTACACCGACCAGCCAAGTGTCCGTTATTTCAAATGAGGGGCTTAAATGCTCCTTTTTTATTTAAAATTTCAAAATAGATTACACCCACCGCAGGCTCAGGCTTGCGGTTTTTTCTATTTCGATAAAAATTTAAAAAGTCAATGTGTTATTCCAGGTCAGGAACATCTTCCAGAACTGGCTGTTATGTCTGATCCATTAAATACTTTTGATGTCATGGATTGGTTAAAAAAAGGTGGCAATGCTCTCTAAGTAGAACTTATTGCACTATAGAATATAAATCTATTTCCCACATATTGTTTTTAAATACTGTAAGAGCTAATTTGAAACGTTTAGCTTGTGGTATAATAGATTTCATGGATAAAAAAATATGAAAAAAATCTCCCAGGATTTGGGAGTGACGTTAAAAGCAAATTGATACTGTTTCTAAGTCTGACAGCTGAAGGGGCGACTATTCCCTTTATCGCGCGTTATCGCAAGGACATGACTGGTAGTCTGGATGAGGTGGCGATTAAGGCCATTATTGATCTGGATAAAAGTCTGACCAACCTCAATGATCGTAAAGAAGCTGTCTTGGCTAAGATTCAAGAACAAGGCAAGCTGACCAAGGAGTTGGAAGAAGCTATCTTAGCTGCCGAAAAACTAGCAGATGTAGAAGAGCTCTATCTTCCATACAAGGAGAAACGTCGAACCAAGGCAACCATTGCCCGTGAAGCTGGACTATTCCCTCTTGCTCGCCTGATTTTGCAGAATGTAGCGGACTTAGAGAAAGAGGCTGAGAAGTTTGTCTGTGAAGGGATTTGCGACAGGTAAAGGAAGCCTTTGGCTGGTGCAGTTGATATCTTGGTTGAAGCCTTATCGGAAGATGTCACCTTGCGTTCCATGACTTATCAGGAGGTTCTGAGACACTCTAAACTAACTTCTCAAGTTAAGGATGAAAGTCTTGATGAAAAGCAGGTCTTTTCAGATTTACTATGATTTTTCAGAGACAGTTGGAACTATGCAGGGATATCGTACCTTAGCCCTCAATCGTGGGGAGAAAACTTGGTGTCTTGAAAGTCAGTTTTGAACATGCAACGGACCGTATTCTAGCTTTCTTTGCTGCTCGTTTCAAGGTGAAAAATGCCTATATTGATGAAGTTGTTCAGCAATCTGTTAAGAAAAAAGTCTTGCCTGCTATCGAGCGCCGCATTCGGACAGAATTAACTGAGAAAGGCAGAAGAAGGGGCTATCCAACTCTTTTCTGATAATCTGCGCAATCTCCTCTTGGTCGCTCCGCTGAAAGGGCGCGTGGTTCTTGGATTTGACCCTGCCTTTCGTACAGGTGCCAAGCTGGCTGTCGTTGATGCAACAGGAAAAATGCTGACAACTCAGGTCATTTATCCTGTCAAACCAGCATCAGCTCGTCAAATCGAAGAAGCCAAGAAAGATTTGGCAGACTTGATTGGTCAATACGGTGTAGAGATTATTGCCATCGGAAATGGGACGGCCAGTCGAGAAAGTGAAGCCTTTGTGGCGGAAGTTCTGAAAGAGTTCCCTGAAGTCAGCTATGTTATTGTCAATGAAAGTGGTGCTTCTGTCTATTCTGCCAGCGAACTAGCTCGTCAGGAGTTTCCAGACTTGACTGTTGAAAAAGCGCTCTGCCATCTCTATCGCCCGTCGTTTGCAAGATCCTCTTGCAGAATTGGTCAAAATCGATCCTAAGTCAATCGGTGTTGGTCAGTACCAGCATGATGTCAGCCAGAAGAAACTGTCTGAAAGTCTGGACTTTGTCGTGGATACGGTGGTGAACCAAGTCGGTGTCAATATCAATACAGCCAGCTCAGCTCTTCTTTCCCACGTAGCTGGACTCAATAAAACCATTTCTGAAAATATTGTCAAATACCGTGAGGAAGAAGGAAAAATCACTTCACGCGCTCAAATCAAGAAAGTTCCTCGTCTGGGAGCCAAGGCATTTGAACAGGCAGCTGGTTTCCTCCGTATCCCTGAAAGTAGCAATATCCTTGATAATACAGGAGTTCACCCAGAAAATTACACTGCTGTTAAGGGGCTCTTCAAACGTTTAGATATTAAAGACCTAAACGAAGAAGCCCAAAGCAAACTCAAGTCGCTTTCAGTCAAAGGAAATGGCGCAAGAACTAGACCTTGGTCCAGAAACCCTTAAAGATATCATTGCAGACCTTCTCAAACCAGGTCGAGATTTCCGTGATTCCTTTGACGCTCCAGTTCTCCGCCAAGATGTCCTAGATATCAAGGATTTAGTGGTTGGGTCAGAAGCTAGAGGGTGGTGCGTAATGTAGTTGACTTTGGTGCCTTTTCGTTGACATTGGAATTCACGAAGACGGCTTTGATTCATATTTCCCATATGAGTCGCAAATTTATCAAACATCCCAGCCAAGTGGTGTCAGTCGGAGATTTGGTAACGGTTTGGGTTAAGAAAATCGATACTGAACGTGAAAAAGTTAATCTGTCGCTTCTAGCTCCAAATGAAACTGACTGATTACGTCAAGCAAGTTTCGCTAGAAGACTTCGGGAGACCTTTTATCCATCAAGCCCAGTGGAATTCTCGTCTACGTTCGACAGGTGGGCGATTTTTCCCAAAAGATGGGCATTTGGATTTTAATCCCAAGGTTTATCAGGAACTGGGTTTGGACGTTTTTAGGAAAATTGTTCGCCATGAACTCTGTCACTATCACCTCTATTTTTCAAGGGAAAGGGCTATCAACACAAAGATCGGGATTTTAAGGAACTGTTGAAAGCAGTGGATGGATTACGCTTTGTACCACCCTTGCCAAATAGCAACTCCAAACCACTCAAACTTTATCGTTGTCAATCCTGCCAGCAAACTTATCAGCGCAAGCGAAGGATTGATACCAAACGCTATCGCTGTGGACTTTGTCGAGGTAAATTGCTACTAATAAATCAGCCTGAGGACTGATGAAAGCCGAGCCTACCCGTGATATACTATGTCTAACCTAGCAGAAAAGAGGAAATATCATGAACAGTAAATTTTATAAAATGAGACGAAATCGCATGATTTCAGGAGTTTTGGCAGGTTTGTCAGACAAGTGGAACTTTGATGTTACCCTTGTTCGTTTCTTGTTTGCTATTTTTACAGTCGCAAACTTTGGACTTGGCGTGATTATCTATATCATCCTAGCTTCTATCATGCCTACCAAGGAAGAAATCGAAGCAGAAATGTACGGAACAGGCCCACGTAAACGCAAAGAAGCCCAAGCCATTGACGATAATGAAGGATGGTTTTGGTGAGGTTCTACAGAAGATTTGGAATAAGCAAAAAGCTTTAAATCAATAGTCTAAACTGCTTGATTTAAAGCTTTTTTACTTTTAATAAGATTTTTCCAGCTTCTTCTACAAACTAAAAATATTGTTTTAAACTCAGGTTTTCTAATCTGATTTTTCATGCTGAGACAATACATTTTTTGAAAAATGATGGATGCTGATAACAACTGATAGCCAGCAAATAGCATAAGCAGTAGCTGTAAATTCTGTACCGATAAAGTATGTTTTTTCAACTAAGAGCTGACCGATGAATGGAGAGAGGAGATAGAGAAGTCCGATGAGTATATGTTCTTTATGTTTCATTAAAGCGCACCTTCTTTCCTTATAGGGAGGACGGAATTGCAAGCGTTCAATTTAATGGTGTTTCATAGAGGTAAACTTACTAGAGTGATAGTTTTTCGACCCCTTTCCAAAAGTAAGCCTTTTCATACTTATATTTTACAACTTTAAAAATAGGAAATCAAATCATTTTCTAAGTAATTTTGCTTACATTTCCCCCAATCTTACAAAAATGTAAGATTAAAGTCTTTTTTGTAAGGTTAGGTTATGGCAAGCGGTCTTTTTTTGATGTAAACTAGACTCATAAAGAACAAAGGAGTAACATCATGAAACAAACCTTACATAAGAAAACAAGAAAACCAAGTCACAAAGATATCGAGCGTGTTCAGCTGGGATGCGCTATGATGCAAGCGACATTTCATTTGATGGGATATTAAGAAAGGAGATTCTCATGACACTTTTAGATGTAAAACACGTTCAAAAAATTTATAAAACTCGTTTTCAGGGCAACCAAGTAGAGGCCCTCAAGGATATTCACTTTACCGTGGAAAAAGGCGATTACGTCGCTATCATGGGTGAGTCTGGTTCTGGTAAATCAACTCTTCTCAATATCCTAGCTATGCTGGATAAACCAACTCGTGGTCAGGTTTACCTGAACGGAACTGATACAGCAACCATTAAAAATTCACAGGCTTCTAGCTTCCGTCGTGAAAAATTGGGCTTTGTCTTCCAAGACTTTAACTTGCTAGATACTCTGTCTGTTAAGGACAATATCTTGCTTCCGCTTGTCTTGTCAAGAAGACCCATTACGGAAATGATGAAAAAATTGGTGGTAACAGCTGAGAATCTAGGCATCAACCAATTACAAGAGAAGTACCCTTATGAAATTTCAGGTGGGCAAAAACAGCGTGTAGCAGTAGCACGCGCTATCATTACAGAACCTGAAATTCTCCTTGCGGACGAGCCAACAGGAGCCCTTGATTCCAAGTCGTCTGCAGCCTTACTTGATGTCTTTGATGAAATCAATGAGCGCGGCCAAACCATTCTCATGGTAACCCACTCAACAGCAGCAGCTAGCAGAGCCAAGCGCGTGCTCTTCATCAAGACGGCATTCTTTACAATCAAATCTACCGTGGAGAGAAGACAGAGCGTCAGATGTTCCAAGAGATCTCTGATACCTTGACTGTCATGGCAAGCGAGGTGAATTAGTATGTTTCGATTAACCAATAAGTTAGCGGTATCGAACTTGATTAAAAACCGCAAACTCTACTATCCTTTTGCGCTGGCTGTTCTCTTGGCAGTCACTGTCACCTATCTCTTTTACTCCCTGACCTTCAATCCCAAGATTGCAGAAATTCGTGGAGGAGAAACCATCCAAACAACACTTGGATTTGGTATGTTTGTCGTTACACTTGCATCAGCCATTATCGTCCTCTATGCCAATAGTTTTGTCATGAAGAACCGTTCCAAGGAACTGGGGATTTATGGCATGTTGGGCTTGGAAAAGCGGCATCTGATTAGTATGACCTTTAAGGAGTTGGTGCTATTTGGAATTCTAACTGTTGGTGCAGGTATCAGTATTGGAGCCTTGTTTGACAAGTTGATTTTCGCCTTCTTACTCAAACTGATGAAATTGAAGGTAGAACTAGTCGCTACCTTCCAGATGAAAGTTGTCATTACAGTACTTCTTGTCTTTGGTTTGATTTTCCTAGGCCTCATGTTCCTGAATGCCCTTCGAATCGCCCGTATGAATGCTCTCCAGCTTTCTCGTGAAAAAGCCAGTGGTGAGAAAAAAGGTCGTTTTCTTCCTCTCCAAACTATTCTTGGTGCGATTAGTTTATGTGGTGGATATTATCTTGCGGTTACTGTAAAAGATCCCCTTACAGCTCTAACAACTTTTTTCCTAGCTGTTTTACTGGTTATCTTTGGAACCTATCTTTTGTTCAATGCAGGGATTACCGTTTTCCTCCAAATCTTAAAGAAAAACAAGAAATACTATTACCAACCAAATAACCTCATCTCAGTGTCCAACTTGATTTTCCGTATGAAGAAAAATGCGGTTGGACTAGCAACTATCGCAATTTTGTCAACAATGGTTTTGGTAACCATGTCAGCAGCTACTAGTATTTTCAATGCCTCAGAAAGCTTTAAAAAAGTTCTAAATCCTCATGACTTTGGAATTACTGGACAAAATGTTGAAAAAGAAGACTTGGACAAACTCTTGAGCCAGTTTGCAACTGATAAAGGTTATAAGATTAAAGAGAAAGAAGTTCTTCGTTACGCTTACTTTGGTGTTGCAAACCAAGAAGGTAGCAAGTTAACCATATTTGAAAAAGGACAAAACCGTGTCCAAGTCAAAACAGTTTTTATGGTATTTGACCAAAAAGATTATGAAACTATGACTGGTCAAAAACTGTCTCTATCAGGAAATGATGTCGGACTCTTTGCAAAGAATGAGGGAGTTAAAGAACAGAAAAGCTCTAACTCTAAATGATCATCAATTTTCTGTCAAAGAAGAATTTACTAAAGATTTCATTGTAAACCATGTTCCAAATCAGTTTAATATTTTGACTTCTGATTACAATTACCTTGTTGTACCTAATTTACAAGCCTTTTTGGACCAATTCCCAGATTCGGCTATCTATAATCAGTTTTACGGTGGTATGAATGTAAGTATCAGTGAAGAAGAGCAACTCAAAAGTCGCTGAAGAATATGAAAAATACTTACAAAAGTTTAATGCTCAATTAAACACTGAAGGTAACTATGTGTATGGTAGCACTCTAGCAGATGCTGGTGCTCAAATGAGTATCCTCTTTGGCGGTGTCTTCTTTATTGGTATTTTCCTATCCATTATCTTTATGGTCGGAACCGTTCTGGTCATCTACTACAAACAAATTTCTGAAGGATATGAAGACCGTGAGCGCTTTATTATCTTGCAGAAAGTTGGTTTAGATCAAAAGCAAATCAAGAAAACCATTAACAAGCAGGTTTTAACTGTTTTCTTCCTTCCTTTGCTTTTTGCCTTCATACATTTAGCCTTTGCCTACCATATGCTTAGTCTGATTTTAAAAGTGATTGGTGTACTGGATACGACTATGATGTTGATTGTAACCTTGTCTATCTGCGCTATCTTCCTCATCGCCTATGTCTTGATTTTTATGATTACTTCTAGAAGCTATCGCAAGATTGTGCAAATGTAAAAAAGATACCTCGACTTGAAAATCGAGGTATTTCTTGTCTTCTAAATGCTGAAAAAGTTGTCCGAGCAGGAAAGTAACTCCCATGGTTAAAAGACCGATAGCAAGGTTCCGAATCATAGCTGTTTTGGTTGGAGCTTTTCCAAGTTTAGCACTTGTATATCCAGTCACCAAGAGAGAAAGACCTACAATCAGGACAGTAGCAGGGATGCGGTATTCACTTGGGAAAATGGTCACTGAGAGCATTGGAGGCAAACTTCCAAGGAAAAAGGCAACAAAGCTAGAAATGGCAGCGTGCCAAGGATTAGTAAACTCTTCATACTCAATCCCATATTTTTCCTCGACCAGAGCCTTGAGTGGATTTTTTAGAAAGGCCTTGTTGGTCAAGAGTTGGGCAGAGGTTTCGCATTCTCCATTTTGGATATAGGCAGCATAGAGGAATTTTTTGGCTAACTCTATATCTTGGTCTAGCAAGACTTGCTCACGCGCAACGGCTGCTTCCTCTGTATCTTTCTGAGTTGAAACGGATACATATTCTCCACCAGCCATTGAAAAGGCACCTGCCAAGATAGCTGCAAAGCCTGATAAAAAGATAATCCAGATATTGCTCGTGGCACTGGCGACCCCGATAACCACACCCGCAATGGAAATAATTCCATCGTTAGCACCAAGAACACCTGCACGCAGGATATTTAAACGACCTGCAAAATTTGAATCAATTTCGTGATTTGTTTCTGACATATTATTCTCCTTTTTTTATCCAGTATAAAGGAAAAAAATATAAGGAAATCAATCTTTTAAAAACTGTCTGAAAAAAAGTTGCACGATTTTTAATGATATAAAAAAATGTCGACATCTTCTCTGATAGATCAAACACAGAAGGTAAAGAGTATATAATGGCATGAAAAGAATTTTCAAATTAAATACTGTAATCATTTTCGTTCACTTTATAATCGTTTACAAAAAAATATTTATCGATATTTTTACATAAACTAAAACAATTTACGAACATATTTTTGTTTTTTATCAAAAAATACTTTACAAGTTCTTAAAAACGTGATATAGTAATGGAGCTTAGAAAATGAGATGATGTTTTCTAGCAAATATAAACCCGAGTAAAAAATGCCTACGGACAGGCAGGGTTGAATGCCGAAGCGTGGTTGAAAAGCCACATTATTGATAGGGTTAAAAGCCTACTTTTATAAGTTGATGTTAGGATTTTTGTCCTAATTCATAAATTTTTAGTGTGGTGAAAGCACACGTCATCTTGTGAAACGATCAATAAAGTACGTAATATTTGCTACTAGAGAGTTAGGAAACATCAGGAACAGACATACTCAAAAGAAACAAACATAAAAACGTCAGAAGATTGCAGAGCAGGTGAAAACCTGCTCTTTTTTCATAAGTATCCTTTAGTTCCTTATTTATAGTGAGGTTCTAAAAATATGGAAAGGAGTATGTCTTGAAAGAGTTAGATCAAAACCAAGCCCCAATTTATGAGGCCTTGGTAAAGCTACGCAAGAAAAGAATTGTTCCCTTTGATGTACCAGGTCACAAACGAGGAAGGGGAAATCCAGAACTTGTCGAACTGTTAGGGGAAAAATGTGTTGGCATTGATGTTAATTCGATGAAACCCTTGGATAATCTAGGGCACCCCATTTCGATTATTCGGGATGCAGAGGAGCTGGCTGCGGAAGCTTTTGGAGCTAGCCATGCCTTTCTCATGATTGGGGGAACAACCTCATCGGTGCAGACTATGATTCTTTCTACCTGCAAGGCAGGAGATAAGATTATTCTGCCACGAAATGTCCATAAATCTGCTATTAATGCGCTGGTTCTATGTGGTGCTATTCCCATCTATATCGAGATGAGTGTGGATTCTAAGATTGGTATCGCTTTAGGTCTTGAAAATGACCGAGTAGCTAAGGCCATAAAGGAGCATCCAGATGCCAAGGCCATTTTGATTAACAATCCTACTTACTACGGAATCTGTTCAGACCTAAAGGTGTTGACAGAAATGGCTCATGAAGCCGGCATGATGGTTTTAGTAGATGAGGCCCACGGAGCACACTTACATTTTACTGATAAACTTCCAATTTCTGCCATGGATGCAGGGGCTGATATGGCAGCAGTTTCCATGCATAAGTCTGGTGGGAGTTTGACCCAAAGTTCGCTTCTTTTAATCGGGGAGCAGATGAATCCTGAATACGTTCGTCAGATTATCAACCTGACCCAGTCAACATCCGCCTCTTATTTGTTGATGGCTAGTTTGGATATTTCGCGTCGTAACTTGGCCCTACGCGGTAAAGAATCCTTTGAAAGGTCATTGAGCTGTCTGAGTATGCTCGCCGTGAAATCAATGCTATTGGTGGTTATTATGCCTACTCAAAAGAGTTAATAGACGATGTGTCGGTCTGTGATTTTGACGTGACCAAGTTGTCTGTTTACACTCAGGGAATTGGCTTAACAGGTATCGAGGTTTATGACCTCCTACGAGACGAATACGACATTCAGATTGAGTTTGGGGATATTGGCAATATCTTGGCCTATATTTCCATTGGCGACCGTATCCAAGACATCGAGCGCTTGGTTGGTGCTCTTGCTGATATCAAGAGACTCTATTCACGAGATGGGAAGGACTTGATAGCTGGAGAATATATCCAGCCCGAGTTGGTGTTATCTCCTCAGGAAGCCTTCTATTCAGAGAGAAAAAGTTTGATCTTAGATGAGTCTGTTGGACAGGTCTGTGGGGAATTTGTCATGTGCTATCCTCCAGGGATTCCTATCTTGGCTCCTGGAGAACGCATTACACGAGAAATTGTCGATTATATCCAATTTGCCAAGGAACGTGGTTGCTCCCTACAAGGGACGGAAGATCCTGAGGTCAATCATATCAACGTCATTAAGAGAAAGGAGAACTAGATGGATTTATGGTTTTCTGAAGTTCATACTCCAGATGTGAAATTGTCCCTGAGAACAGCCAAGCAACTCTACGCTGGTAAAAAGTGAATGGCAGGATATCGAAGTCTTGGATACGCCAGCTTTTGGAAAGATTTTGATTTTAAACGGGCATGTTTTGTTCTCAGATGCGGATGATTTTGTCTACAATGAAATGACCGTTCATGTTCCCATGGCTGTGCACCCAAATCCCAAGAAAGTCTTGGTAATAGGGGGTGGTGACGGCGGTGTTGCCCAAGTATTAACCCTCTATCCTGAGCTGGAACAAATCGATATTGTGGAACCAGATGAGATGTTGGTTGAAGTCTGTCGTGAGTATTTCCCAGATTTTGCTGCAGGGTTAGATGATCCTCGTGTTACCATTTACTATCAAAATGGGCTACGCTTTTTGCGAAACTGCGAAGATGATTACGATATCATTATCAACGATGCGACAGATCCATTTGGACATACGGAAGGGCTCTTTACCAAGGAATTTTACGGAAATAGTTACAGAGCCTTGAAAGAAGACGGTATCATGATATACCAGCATGGTAGTCCCTTCTTTGACGAAGATGAATCTGCTTGCCGAAGCATGCACCGCAAGGTCAATCAAGCCTTTCCAATCAGTCGAGTTTATCAGGCCCATATCCCAACCAGTCCAGCTGGCTATTGGTTGTTTGGATTTGCATCGAAAAAATACCACCCTGTCAAAGATTTTGACAAGGAAGGCTGGAAAAAACGCCAGCTTTTCACAGAATACTATACTGCAAACTTACACGTGGGTGCCTTTATGTTGCCCAAGTATGTTGAGGACATTTTAGAAGAAGAGGAAGGAAAAAAATGAGTCGTTTATTAGTTATCGGATGTGGGGGCGTTGCCCAAGTTGCTATTTCAAAGATTTGCCAAGATAGCGAAACATTTACAGAAATTATGATTGCTAGCCGTACCAAGTCAAAATGTGATGACTTGAAGGCTAAACTGGAAGGCAAAACAAATACAAAGATTGAGACAGCTGCTCTTGATGCTGACAAGGTTGAAGAAGTGATTGCCCTGATTGAAAGCTATAAGCCAGAAGCTGTTTTAAACGTAGCCCTTCCTTATCAAGACTTGACCATCATGGATGCTTGCTTGGCAACAGGTGTTCACTATATCGATACAGCCAACTACGAGGCTGAGGATACAGAAGACCCTGAGTGGCGTGCTATTTATGAAAAACGTTGCAAGGAACTTGGTTTTACAGCCTACTTTGACTACTCATGGCAATGGGCTTATCAGGAGAAATTCAAAGAAGCTGGCTTGACCGCTCTTCTTGGTTCTGGTTTTGACCCAGGTGTGACTAGTGTCTTTTCAGCCTATGCTCTCAAACACTATTTTGATGAAATCCACTATATCGACATTTTAGACTGTAATGGTGGTGACCACGGTTATCCATTTGCAACCAACTTTAACCCAGAAATCAATCTACGCGAGGTTTCTGCACCAGGTTCTTACTGGGAAGATGGAAAATGGGTCGAAGTGGAAGCTATGTCAATTAAGCGTGAGTACGATTTCCCTCAAGTTGGACAAAAAGACATGTATCTCCTTCACCATGAAGAAATCGAATCATTGGCCAAGAACATTCCAGGTGTCAAACGCATTCGTTTCTTTATGACTTTTGGTCAATCTTACTTGACGCACATGAAATGTCTTGAAAATGTTGGACTCCTTCGTACGGATACCATTAACTTTAACGGCCAAGAAATTGTTCCAATCCAATTCTTGAAAGCCTTGCTTCCAGATCCAGCTAGCCTTGGCCCACGTACAGTTGGTAAAACCAATATTGGATGTATCTTTACAGGTGTCAAAGACGGCGTTGAAAAGACCATCTACATCTACAATGTCTGCGACCATCAGGAATGTTACGCAGAAGTTGGTTCACAAGCCATTTCTTACACGACAGGCGTTCCAGCCATGATTGGAACAAAATTAGTTATGAACGGAACTTGGAAACAAGCTGGAGTGTACAACCTTGAAGAGTTGGACCCAGATCCATTCATGGAAGCTTTGAATGAGTATGGTTTGCCATGGGTTGTGGTTGAAAATCCACAAATGGTGGACTGATGAAGTTAGAACAAGTACCAACACCAGCCTATGTTATTGACTTAGCCAAGTTAGAAGCAAATTGTCGCATTCTACAATATATTCAAGAAGAAGCTGGTTGCAAGGTTTTGCTTGCCCAGAAGGCCTATTCCCTCTACAAAACCTATCCCTTGATTAGCCAGTATCTATCAGGTACGACAGCCAGTGGACTCTATGAAGCTAAGCTAGCTAGAGAAGAATTTCCAGGAGAAGTCCATGTATTTGCGCCTGCTTTCAAGGATGCAGACTTGGAAGAATTACTTGAAATTACTGACCACATTGTCTTTAATTCTGAGAGACAATTGCGTAAGCATGGGGCTCGTTGTCGGGAGGCTGGTATTAGTATAGGTCTCCGTATCAATCCTCAATGTTCAACTCAGGGTGATCACGCGCTCTATGATCCCTGTGCACCAGGTTCTCGTTTTGGCGTGACACTAGATAAATTCCTAGTGATTTGTTGGATTTGGTGGATGGACTTCATTTTCATACCCTTTGCGAGCAGGGAGCAGATGATTTAGAGACAACTTTGAAAGCAGTAGAAGCGCAGTTTGGTTCTTATTTGCATGAAGTAAAATGGCTCAACATGGGGGGTGGTCATCACATCACAAGAGAAGATTATGATGTGGATTTGCTGATTTCTGAGATCAAGCGTATCCGAGAAACTTACAATCTTGAAATCTATATCGAGCCGGGTGAAGCCATTGCTCTTAATGCTGGCTATTTGGCAACAGAGGTTTTGGATATTGTCGAAAATGGGATTGAAACGCTGGTCTTGGATGCTTCAGCTACCTGTCATATGCCGGATGTACTTGAAATGCCTTATCGACCACCATTGAGAACTGGCTATGAAGCACAAGAAAAAGCCCATACCTACAGACTTTCTTCTAATACCTGCCTTACGGGCGATGTAATTGGTGATTATAGTTTTGAAAATCCAGTCAAAATCGGTGATAGACTTTATTTTGAAGACATGGCCATTTATTCTTTTGTCAAAAACAATACCTTCAACGGTATTGGGTTGCCCAGTCTCTATCTCATGGACGAACAGGGAGACTGCAGCTTAGTCAAATCCTTTGGCTATCAAGACTTTAAAGGGAGATTATCATGATGAACAGTCCAAAAAAATTAGGCTATCGTATGCCAGCAGAGTACGAACCCCATCATGGTACCCTCATGATATGGCCGACTCGACCAGGTTCATGGCCCTTTCAAGGTAAGGCAGCTAAAAAGGCTTTTAGCCAGATTATCAAAACCATAGCAGAAGGGGAAAGAGTCTATCTTTTGGTGGAGCAGGCCTATCTATCTGAAGCCCAATCCTATCTTGGAGACAAGGTTGTTTATTTAGACATTCCCACCAATGACGCCTGGGCGCGTGATACAGGTCCGACTATTCTTGTCAATGATAAAGGCCAGAAATTAGCCGTGGATTGGGCTTTCAATGCTTGGGGTGGTGCTGTTGATGGTCTTTATCAAGATTATGAAGCAGATGACCAAGTAGCCAGTCGTTTTGCTGAAGCCTTGGAAATACCTGTTTACGATGCCAAGCCTTTTGTACTTGAAGGCGGAGCGATACACAGCGATGGTCAAGGAACCATTCTCGTGACTGAAAGTTGCTTGCTTAGTTCTGGTCGCAATCCTCATCTTAGTAAAGAAGAAATTGAGAGAAGATTATTGGACTATCTAGGTGCTGAAAAAGTTATCTGGCTTCCTTATGGTATTTATCAGGATGAAACCAATGAACACGTTGATAATGTTGTTGCCTTTGTTGGTCCTGCAGAGCTTGTCTTGGCTTGGACGGACGACGAAAGTGATCCTCAGCATGTCATGTCAAAGCAGATCTCGAACTCTTAGAACAAGAGACAGATGCAAAAGGACGGAAGTTTATCATTCATAAATTACCTATCCCTGTAGTTCGACAAGTTGTGACAGAAGAGGATTTGCCAGGCTACATCTATGAAGAAGGAGAAGAAGAGCGATACGCAGGTGAACGACTAGCAGCTTCCTATGTTAATTTCTATATCGCCAACAAGGCTGTCCTTGTTCCCCAGTTTCAAGATGTCAATGACCAAGTAGCCTTAGATATCCTCAGCAAGTGTTTCCCAGACCGTAAAGTTGTCGGAATACCAGCCAGAGATATTCTTTTAGGTGGTGGCAATATCCACTGTATCACCCAACAAATCCCAGAATAGGAGAAAAAGATGAGAAATGTAAGAGTTGCAGCGATTCAGATGAAATGTGCTAAGGATGTGGCAACAAATATCCAAACCGCAGAGCGTTTAGTTCGACAAGCTGCAGACCAAGGCGCACAAATTATTCTTTTACCCGAGTTGTTTGAACGTCCCTATTTCTGTCAGGAACGCCAGTATGACTACTACCAGCATGCCCAATCTGTAGCAGAAAATACCGCCATTCAGCATTTTAAGGTGCTTGCTAAGGAACTACAGGTTGTTTTACCAATCAGTTTCTATGAAAAAGATGGCAATGTCTTGTATAACTCTATTGCTGTCATTGATGCAGACGGGGAAGTGCTGGGCGTTTATCGGAAAACCCACATACCAGATGACCATTATTATCAAGAAAAATTCTATTTCACGCCTGGTAACACTGGTTTCAAGGTCTGGGACACGCGCTACGCCAAGATTGGGATCGGTATCTGTTGGGATCAATGGTTCCCTGAAACAGCGCGCTGTCTTGCGTTAAATGGTGCTGAATTGCTCTTTTATCCTACAGCCATCGGTTCAGAGCCAATTTTGGATACGGATAGTTGTGGTCATTGGCAGCGTACCATGCAAGGACACGCAGCAGCAAATATTGTTCCAGTTATTGCAGCCAATCGTTATGGTTTGGAGGAAATCACTCCTAGTGAAGAAAATGGTGGACAGAGTTCCAGTCTTGACTTCTACGGTTCATCCTTTATGACGGATGAAACAGGAGCTATTCTAGAGCGAGCTGAAAGACAAGGAGAAGCTGTTCTGTTAGCAACTTATGACCTTGACAAAGGAGCAAGCGAACGCCTAAACTGGGGCTTGTTTCGAGATAGAAGACCAGAAATGTATCAACGTATTACGGACTAATAGGAGAGAAATGAGAGATTCATTCTGCTAGATTAACTTCTTATTTGCAACTATAAGATACTAGGTCATCTAGTAAGTGGATTTTATATTTTAACCCACTAAAGCTTTCTCGCGCTTTTATGCGAGGAGCTTTTCTGTTTAAGCTTTATCAATAAAACATGCTATAATAGTTGCAGAAAGGTTGGTATTTATGGCTAGGATATTGGTTATTGAAGACAATAGTGACATTCAAGAGATTTTGCGAACACTTCTCACTGAGGAGCATGAGGTGATTCAAGCCTTTTCTGGTACAGAAGGAATCATGCGTTTTGACCAAGGTGGGATTGACCTCGTTTTGCTAGATATCATGCTTCCTGGGAAAAATGGGGATCAGGTTTTAAAAGCTATCAGGGAACAAAGTCAAACTCCAGTCATTATGCTAACAGCTTTGAGCGATAAGAAGTTAATCAGTCAATACCTCTTAGACGGTGCCAATGATTACATAGTGAAACCTTTTGATTTAGACGAAGTCTTTGCCAGAGTTACTGTTCAACTACGCCAAAGTGCAGAAAAACAGCCTATGGAACTAGGAAAAACTGAAAATCTGCCACAAAATTTGAAAAATATCCAGTTTGATGCAGAAAGTTTTGAAATCAAAAATAGTCAGGAAACTATTCGCCTGGCTAAGAAAGAATGCTTGATTCTCCAAACTCTCCTAAAACATCCAAAGAAAATTTTCACCAAGGAAGAACTTTATGAAATGGTCTGGGAGGATAGCTATCTACCAGGAGATAATACACTCAATACGCATTTGAGTAATCTTCGTAAAAAATTAAACCATCTTGACCCAAATCAAGAATATATTGAAACCATCTGGGGAGTTGGGGTAAGATTAAAAGGAGATAAGCAATGATCTACATGATAATCTTTATCCTATTGGTACTCCTAATTATTTTATCGATTGCATTGATTCGCTACCATCTAGCACTTAAAAACTTGAGTCAACAGATTGAAGACAAGATTCTCACGGGTAGTATGAAAAGAGTCGGAGTCAGTATTTTTTCCAAACATTTTTTACATCTCTACCAGCAGATTGAGAATCTATTTCAGGAAGTAGAGCAATCTCGGTTGGTGATGAAAAGGGAAAAGCAGACTCTGGATATGGCCATCAGCAATATCGCCCATGATATTCGGACACCTTTGACTATCGCGTCAGGCTACACCCAACAATTGATAAAGTCTCCTGAAGACAAAGGAGAAACCTTACAAAAAGTAGCCCAGCATCTTGATTTAGTTTCCAAACGTTTGGAGGCTCTCCTAGAATATCGTCGTTTGATGGAAGGAGCTGTCAAACCGAAACTGGAAGAAGTTGATCTTTCAGCTTTTATTACCAAGAAGACTCTTGCTTTTTATGATGTTTTTCAGGCGACAAATATCACGCTTGATTTTAAGGTTGAATCTGGTCTGAAAAATGAGGACTGATGAAGATTTACTGGATCGAATTTTACAAAATCTGCTTGGAAATGTCCTCAAACATGGCAAGGAAGAAGCACGTCTATCTTTGAGAAAGGAAAAGGAACAGCTTGTCTTAGAGATTGCAAACCTTGTTAAACAGCCCATCAAAAAGAATAGAAAATCTCAGTAATCGTTTTTATTCTGAAAATCTATCAGACACGGAAGAATCCTCTGGTTTAGGCCTTTATATCACTGAGGAATTATGTCATCTTCTCGGTACAGAGATGAAACTAAGTACAGATGGGAAATGGTTATCGGTTTTCATTTATTTTTAACAAAAAGAAACCTCCTCTGTAGGCTAGAGGAGGTCATTTTTTTATAGGCTTTTCTTTTTGAAAACTGCCAGTCCACTTAGATTAAAGATTAGAATAACAGCTAAGCTAACTATAAGGGTATAGAAAATGGATTCACTATTAGCAGTCATAGCATAGGAAAAATGCAAGGACAAATATGGTAAAAATTTGATATTTGGAAAAATGATCATTGGCATAGAAAGGATGATAGAGCTAATCAGATAACCAATAAATACGGCAAGATAAGAATGAGTCAGGTAGAGAATAAAGGAAATAATCGAAAGCCAAGCGAGAAGGCAGAGAAATTGAAGGAAAATCATTAAGAGGAGATTAGTAACAAAACCATCAGGTATCGTACCAAGTCCGTTTAGTAGAGTTGAGGGAACAAAAGCAATCACAAGGCTGGCGATGAGTTGTAAGAGAGCGATACTTGCTAGAACAAAGGATTTAGCGAAGAAAAAACTCTGTACGAGAAACGCCAACTGTCAAACTATTTTTATAAAGCTTGCCGATTAGATCGACCCCAAGAACTAAACATGTTAGAATAATGCAGAGAAAAACAAGGTTTGAATCATTGCTAGACGCATTGATAAGAGCTTGAATACCGTCCCAACCATGGGTTGGAATTTCTGGTTCTTCTGTCTGAACTGCCATTAAATGTCCTGTAGCCCCGATAGTGGCACCCATTAGCAGGAGTACTAAGAGAATGAATTCTGTAATCCAGAATCCTTTGGAGCGGAAAAGACGGTAAAAGTCTGCTTGAATGGTATGTATCATGATTTTTCTCCTATTCTACCAATTGAGTGAAGTATTCTTCTAGGTTTTGACGGGCGTAGTAAATCTCGTCAATAGCGACATCTGCCAAGGTTAGTTGCTTGAGAATCTGTTTGACATCTTGTTCATTACCAAAGATATGGATTTCATTGTCAGGATTGACAACCTTAAACTGGAGCTGGATTTGTTCTTTCAATACCTGGCAAGCTTTCTCTTTATCATCCGTCTTAAGCACAATATAATCCTCACTTAGTGTTTCAAATTCAGCTTTGCTGATTTCACGGATAATCTTGCCTTGATCTAAAATACCAAAGCGATTTGCTACGAGATAGAGTTCTGACAAGATATGGCTAGAGATGAGAATGGTGATCCCTTTTTCTTGATTGAGCCGTTGAATCATCAGACGAAATTCTTTGATACCAATTGGGTCAAGACCGTTGATAGGTTCATCAAGAATCAGGAAGTCAGGTTTGGATAGAAGGGCAATGGCGATCCCAAGTCTTTGCTTCATTCCAAGAGAGAAATTTCGAAAGACTTTTTTACCTGTATCTGACAATCCTACATAATCCAGCGTTTCTCGAATGACTTGATCAGCATTTGGAATATGACGAATCATACAGTAATATTTCAGATTTTGATAGGCTGTTAAGTGATTATGAGCTACAGGTGATTCGATAACTGAACCTACTCGAGATAGAGACTTGCTCCACTCATTTTCCGTTTTGCTGGAGAAGAGGGAAACAGTCCCCTTATCCGCAAAGAGTAGTTGCGTAATGATTTTTATTAAGGTGGTTTTCCCAGCTCCATTCTTCCCGATAAGTCCATAAATATCTCCCTCTCTTATCGTTAGATGAAGATCTTGAAGAATAGCTTGTTTGGCAAAGTTTTTGGACAATCCATGAATATCAAGTACTGTTTTCATGATTCTCTCCTTTTGATTTATTTTGATAACTTTAGTATAAAGCATAGAAATCAAAGAAAGCTCAAGCATTTCTAAAGAGTTTCTAAAGTTTTAGGAATTCTTAAATATCAAAACCCAGTTGACACGAACTGGGCTTCTTAATTATAAAATATATTTTTCAATCGCACGCGCAACGCCGTCTTCTGCGTTGCTGGCTGTAACGTCATCAGCTAGGGATTTGACATAATCGCTGGCATTTCCCATTGCAATCCCAAGCCCTGCAAACTGGAGCATTTCGATATCGTTATTGGCATCGCCCATAGCCATAATTTCTGATGGCTCAATCTTCAAAATCTCTGCGAGTCGAGAAAGAGCAGTAGCCTTTGTCGTTCCAAGTGGCATGGCTTCATAAATGACAGTCTGCGAACGAACTCCGCTAAATCGTTGGCAAAGCTCCTCAGCAAAACGCTGCTCAAAATCGTCTGTTTGGCTCTCTGTTCCTAAAAACATTCCTTGGAACATGCGATACTTGCCACTGGTGGCTTCCTCAAGAGAAATTTCAGTCAGGTCTGAAAAGACTAGGTCAGCATCATTTTGGATGACTTGATTGGGCTTGCCACCGAGGACAAAATAATGTTCTTCATCAAAAAGAGTCAACTGAACATCACTTTTTTCAGCTAGGCCATAGAGGTATTCGATGTCTGCTGGACTGAGTTCTTGCCAGTCAACTAGTCCCCAGTCACTGGTCTGGTGCGTTGAACAACCGTTGTTAACAATGACATACTCATTCTGCAGGTCCAGCCCCAGTTTTTGATAGTAGGGGAGGACTCCGAAAAGCGGGCGACCCGTACAGAGAACCAGTTTGACACCTTTTTCAATGGCTTGGTGAATAGCAGTAATGTGAGCTTGTGGGATTTCCTTGGCTTCATTGAGGAGGGTTCCGTCCATATCCAAGGCTAGTAGTTTAATCATAGGTCTTCCTTCTTTATCTTTTGGTATTATTATAGCATATTTTGGAGAAGATAAATGGTAAAAGGGTAGAGACTAATTGATTTTACAGTTTAGGATGGTTTGATGACAATTCATGATTGGAAGAGGATATTTTGAAAAGATATGCTATACTAAATTTGTGATTCAATCAAGTATTTTGTAAGCTTATCAAGAAAAACAGAGGATTTAATATGAAAAAAACGGGATATTCAAATTTTACTAGCATTGTCCTTAATTTTTTATAAATCAACTTGGTTTTGGAGGCTTTTCAACCACCTCGCAAAGCCCTATCTAACAGCAAGTCGTGAGTTTTTTCAGATTTTGCTTTTGATGGAGAGTGGAGTTCTTTTGTCAGCAGTCATCTACCTACTAGTTTTTGCAGGAAAGAAGACGTTTCATTTCAAGTGGGAGTTGAGGAACTTTATCTACCTTTTACTGGGCTACATCATCTTGTATATGTCTGACTTTCTCTTTTCGTATTTCATATCTCCGTCTTCAAATCAAATTTCTTTGAATGAAACGGTAGAAATGATGGGACGACAGGAGTTACCCTATTTCTTGCTCATCGTTTGCTTCATCTCCCCTATTACTGAGGAGTTGATTTATCGCGGTGTACTTATGACAACCTTTTTTTCAAAAAAACTCACCTTGGTACGGAGATGTCTTGCTTTCTGCTATTATTTTCGGTTGCATTCATATCAATTTCGCTTTAACACCTCTTGCTTTTTTCATTTATGCTAGTGGAGGTCTTATTTTGGCTATATTGTATCGCATGACAAAAACTCTCTACTATCCAATAGTGGTTCATATCCTCATCAATATCACTGCCTTTTTGGGACGTGTGGTTACTCCTATTTTTCAGGAAGTTAGCTTAATAAAAATAATGTCGGAACTTTCCGGCATTTTCTTTTTCAACAGATGAATAAGAACTGATTATTTACAGACTTGGGTGGCTAATCATGGTATAATATAAAGGTAATGAAAAAAATTCTAACGAGGCAGAGATGAAATTACTTTATACTGATATTCGGACTTCTTTGACAGAAATTCTAACCAGAGAGGCGGAGGAGCTAGTTGCTACTGGGCAAGCGGGTCTTTCTACATCGCCCCTAACTCTCTTTCTTTTGAAAAGGAACGTGCCGTGCTGGAATGCTTGTCCCAGCAGGCTTCTTTTGCGATTACCGTCACGCGCTTTGCTCAGATGGCTCGTTACCTGGTCTTGAATGATTTGCCTGCCAAGACCAGTCTTGATGACATTGGGTCTTGGGATGGTCTTTTATAAATGCCTTGCCGAACTTGATCCCTAAGGACTTTACGTGTTTATGGAGCTATCAAGCAGGATCCTCAATTTATCCAGCAGTTGATTGAGCTTTATCATGAGATAGCGACTGCTCAGATGAACTTTTTGGACTTGGAAAGCTTGACTGATGAGGAGAAGCGAGCGGATTTGCTCTTGATTTTTTTGAGAAAGTATCGGCCTATCTCAATCAAGGCCAGTTAGCTCAGGGCAGTCAGTTGTCCCATTTGATTGAGTCTATTGAGAATGACAAAGTTAGTAGTGATTTTAGCCAGATTGCCTTGGTTATTGATGGATT